>Ga0180007_10000808_pt1 | contig 47731 bp, 45 predicted proteins | sample MM_PC_MetaG_FD_121122 | JGI IMG/M metagenome (GOLD analysis project Ga0180007, IMG submission 121122) | Groundwater microbial communities from the Aspo Hard Rock Laboratory (HRL) deep subsurface site, Sweden - MM_PC_MetaG | ecosystem: Environmental > Aquatic > Deep subsurface > Groundwater... | reverse complement strand
GCTGCCGGACTAGGACTCGAACCTAGAATCTTCGCGTCCAGAGCGCGACGATTTACCATTAATCTATCCGGCAATCTTATATTCTCTAAACCTAATTAGGTCTTTAAATATAAACACTTCTTTCTTCTTACGTAAACGGATTCTATCACTTCTGATTTCTGGATTAAAGCCTAAATTTCTTAAAGCTTTTTCTACATCATCAAGCAATTTTTGATTTTTATTTGTAAATGAAAAGTTGTAAGTGCATGTAGGTAAATGAATCGATAGTGACCCTTCGGCTTCAAATAAACCTTTCAAACACTCAATTAGGTATTTCCTTGTTTGCCAAACCCACTTCGGTATGCCGGAAGTAATCCATCGTTTATTTCCGCTTGGGATTCGCAATCTTTCGCTTATTTTTTTCTGATACACCCAAATTCTTACACAATTGCTTGTTTTAACTCTGTGCACGATAGCTTCCTTTTCAAAAAACTTAGTCATAATATAAGATACGTAATCAACAAGCAGTGGATATTTGCTGTTTAAAGCAACTACAAGTCTCTCTGTACGAAGAAATTTACCTATATTCCCGTCCCCTAACACCATACCTATTAAAAATGCTAATTCACCCGATCTTTTGAAAGCCGGATAAGTACTTCTAATTATTCCCTGTTTCTGTTTTTCTTGCCGCCATTTTAAAAAATTATCAATCTTCTTTTTTCTAAAAGTTTCGGAAATTTTTCTCACTCTTTCATCTGTATCTTTTGTCTTACCCTTAATCCAAGATTGCCTCTTTTTAAGGCTTAAGATCCAATCTCTATATCTTTTATCTGATTTAGGCAATAAATTAGGTATAGTTAAAAATCCAGTTTTAGCACCAGGGAATCTTAGTCTATATTCTTTAATCGACAAATCATGTGATTTTTGGAGATGTGTATTAGTAATAACGTGAAATTTTCTCTTACAAAGCTTGCAGATTATCACAATTCATTATACCATTTGTTCACTCAGCAGGTATATATCTAATGTGGATATTTACGGAGACCCCATCCGGAAATCATAACCCCTACTGAAAGGATTCCGGCTGCAACTTGTGGATAACCGGTTTTGGGTAATGTCTGAACCTGATTTTGATTACGGATTGCTATCCTGTCATAAGCTGATAATGATGTCTGTTCAGGAATAGCTGTTGGAGCAACCTGTTCATCCTGTTCTGAATCTGTTACTGAGGGGGCAGCGCTAGTTGTATCAGGTGTTACTTCAGTTGTTTGTGAAGTTGTTTTTACAGCACTGTCCGGGGACAGTCGTCCGCTCAATAAAAAATAACCAGCAGCTAAAGCTACCAATATTAACCCTATTGCTATTAATCTAAACCATCTTGAGTCTTCCATTGCCCAAATATACCACGAAACTACAACTTATTTCAAGCTATACTATAGGAAACATGAGGAAATATGAAAACAGGATATAATTTTGATATCGTGAAATATATTATGCAATATATAATTTAAGTAATTTAAACAGCTTGTAAAAATTCAATTGCTTCTTTTGTTCTTTTCAGCACTTCTCCCTCACCTATAATCTCAATACTTTCAAAAAGAGGAGGAGTCACGGTTTGACCGGAAATAGCCACTCTTATGAGCTGAAATACACCTCCTGCTTTCGCTCCTATGCTATCTGCCAGTTCCCTAAAAGTTTTTTCAAAAATCTCTGTATTCCAAGGTTTTTCCATTTTTTCCAATTTTTCTGCTATTTTGAGTAAGGTTTCACTGCAGTTTTTAACTTTTAATTTCTTAAAGATTTCTTTATCATATTCTGGTTTTTCCCAAAGAAAATCTGTTAAAGGTACAATATCTGAAAGTGTTTTAATCCGGTCCTTAATTAAAGGTACAACTTTTTCTATTTCTTCCTCGCTCGGATGTCCTTCCTTTACCAAAGTATTATCCGATATATCCATCAAATAATTTCTGATTTTTACCTTTAAGTTAGAGTTTTCAGTTTTTCTGATATATTCCCCATTCATCCATTCAAGTTTTGTGATATCAAAAATTGCATTTGTATTATTAACATCAAATAAATCAAATTCCTGAACCATTTCTGAAAGCGATAAAATTTCCTTCCCTGAAGGCGGTGTCCAACCCAAAAGAGCCATAAAATTCAAGATTGCTTCCGGTAAAAATCCGTCACTGCGGAATTCTGATGCCGGTTTAGCGCCGTGCCTTTTTGAAAGTTTTGACCGGTCAGTTCCCAAAATAATCGGCAAATGAGCATACTGCGGCACTTGCCAACCAAAAGCCTTGAAAAGCTGGATATGTTTAGGGACTGAAGAAATCCACTCTGCACCCCTAATTACGGGATTTGTTTCTACTAAATGATCGTCAACCACATGCGCCAGGTGATAAGTTGGGTAACCGTCGGATTTTAAAATTACAAAATCTTTTTGGGTAGAGTTTTCAAATTCAATTTTCCTGTTTCTAACTAAATCAACAATTGAAGTTTTACCATCCAGATCAATTTTAAACCAAACAGCCCCGTCTTTTTCGTAAGCTTTTCCAGAATCTATAAGTTTTTTTGCATGTTCTTTATATAAATCTAGCCTCTCTGATTGATAAATTGGCTCACCATCAAATGTAAGTCCCAGCCATTTAAGTGTTTTTATAATATCTTCTGTTGCGCCTTCAACAAATCTAGCTCTATCAGTATCTTCAATTCGAAGAGAAAAAACCCCACCAGCTTTTCTAGCCACCAAGTATGCAAAAAGTGCTGTTCTAACTCCTCCGATATGCAATGCACCTGTTGGAGAAGGAGCAAATCTGGTTTTAATTTTCATAAAACTATTATATCCTCCGTTCTTGTATAATAACAGTATGTGATCACGATAGACTTTTTTACTCCCGTAATCACATAAATATGACTCTAACTCAAACTGCCGCTATCGTAAGAAAAGTTATAGCTATCTCTGCAGCTATCTTGGTATTGGGTACAGCCAGTCTTATCGGTTATAAAATTTGGCATGCATATTACCTGTCTCATCTACCGCCGGTTGAGGAAAAACCAAACATCGAATTTGGTCTACTCTCGCCAATTATTTTTCCAAAAAGTATAGTATCCCCATCAAATTTCTCCTATTCATTGGATACAACAACAGGAAGTCTACCTAAAGTAGGTGTTGATCCTGATTTTGAAAAAATAACTAAAGTCTATTTTGTCACCCAAACTTTTACCACATTTCTTTCTGCAGAAAGATCTACAACTTTAGCAACAAATTTCGGTCTGACAATGCTGCCGGAGATTTTAAGTGATACGCAATACAAATACACTGATCAAAATAAAACATTAACTGTTAGTTTGGATACCGGCAACTTTTCATACAGCAGCGAAGCAACAATATCAGCAAAAACCAGCTTAGACAGTGACAGTAAATTAATATCTGATTTTAAAGAAATGCTTGATTCTTTAGGAGTTATTAAAAACGACCTAAAAACCGGCAGAGCAAAAATAATCTTTTTGAAAAGTGCCGAAGGAGCACTAGTGCCAACCCATATTAGGTCAGAAGCTGTTGCTGCTCAAATTTCACTTTGGCCTGCATCAATTGACAAAAAACCAATTTTTACAGCAGATTTTGATAAATCATTAGTAAATGCAGTAGTGTTTGGTAGCGCTGATAAATTAGAAAATTATTCATCTTTAGATTTTATCTACTACCCTATTGATACTTCAACCTTTGCAACTTACCCGGTTAAAACAACAGATTCTGCATTTGAAGATCTAAAAAGAGGAAAAGGCATAGTAGTCATTGAACCGAAAAGTCCGCAGGTTTCTATAACCTCCGTATATCTTGGTTATTATTTATCTGAAGATTACAATCCGTATCTGCAGCCAATATTTATTTTTGAAGGTCCGGACTTCGTTGCTTTTATCGATGCAGTCAGTGAAGAATTTCAGTCTCCGGCCAATTAACATTTACAAAAGTCCAATCTATTAATCTTGTAGTTTCACCAAACCGATCATCACTTCCAAGAACTACTATCAAAACCCGATGTCCATTTCTTTCAATCAATGTCACTAAGTTCTCTTTAGCCTGATCTGTGGTGCCGGTCTTTACTCCTATAACTCCATTAATCCGGGTTAGTAGTTTATTTAGGTTAAATAATTGATGAGAATATTTTTTATCTAAAGAAACTATATTTGTTTCTTTAGTTGCAAAGATTTTTGCCAGCTGGGAATTTTTTAAGGCTTCTTCTGTAATTTTAGCAAGATCTGCCGCAGATGAGTAATGATCCGGGCTATCAAAACCTGCAGGATTATCAAAATGAGTATTGCGCAAATTAAGCTCTAAAACTTTTTTATTCATTGCTGACACAAAACCTAAAACTCCACCAGGATAATTCTCTGCTAAAGCAAAAGCAGCATCGTTGCCGGAATTTAAAAGCATGCCGTAAAGCAGTGACCTGAAAGACAGATTTTCTCCAAAAATCAGACCTACCCGGGAACCGGGAATATTTGCACTGCTTCCAATGGTTAGTATGGAATTTTGTTTAAAATATTCTATTCCAACAAGAGCTGTCATAATCTTTGTAGTAGATGCAATCGGAAACGGAATGTTAGCATTTTTCTGATAAAGAATTGTGTTGGTTGCCAAATCTTCAATAAATACTGCGCGGGAAGAAACAATTGGAGCTGGTAAACCCTTAACAACCGGCGGAATATTATATTTCTGAATACCAGCAACTCTTGAATTATTTCGCGGAATTTGCAAACTAGTCAATTCGTTTTCACCAAGTTCTACTGCAAGCGGGATTACTGTTGCAATAAATATTGCCAGAAGAATTAAACCAACGGAATAAAAATAATATCTCATTTCAAACCAACATCCACTCTTTCCATGTCTCTTGGGAAAAGACTGGCTTCCCTGACATTAGCTAAATTTAAAACAAGCATGGTAACTCTTTCCAGACCAAAAGAGAAACCGCCTTCTGTGGGCATACCAAATTTAAAAGCCTGCAAATACATCTTAAAATTATCAGGATTCATGCCCCGGTTTCTTATGTTTTCAACAAGCTGTTTATAATCATTGATCCGCTGACTGCCGCTTAGAATTTCCACACCCTTAAAAAGAAGGTCATAGCTTAAGGAATATTCCGGATTTTCTTGATCAGGCATTGTATAGAATGGTTTTGCCTTTGTTGGAAAATGGGTTACAGTAACAAAATCACTGCCATGAGTTTTTTTGGACCATTTACAAATATCAGCTTCGTCCTGCGGTGTTAAATCTTTTTCTTTTCTACTGTCCCGTCCAAATTCTTTCAGGATCAGTTCTTGCGCTTCCCTTAAAGTTAATCGGGGAATTTTTCCAAAAGCAATCTTCTCTGCTCCAAACTCAGATAAAACATCTTTACACTCTTCTTCAGTGGTTTTTAACATTTTAACAGCAACTTCTTCCAGAACATCTAATAAATCTTCAAATTCTATAAAACCAATTTCAATATCCATTTGAGTACTTTCTGTTAAGTGTCTTGTAGTAACTGACGGTTCGGCCCGGTATGCTTTAGCAATCGTGAAAACCCGTTCAAAAACAGGTACTAACATCTGTTTATAAAGCTGAGGACTCTGGGAAAGATAGGCTTTATGTTTAAAATAATCTATTTTGAAAACTTCTGCTCCGCCTTCTGTTGCACCTGCTACAATTGTTGGTACTGCAATTTCTGTGCATCCCAAATCCTTTGCTGCTTTTCTAAACCCATCTAAAATAGCTGCCTGGACTTTGAAAATAGCTTGTACCCTTGGATGCCTTAGTGTTAAGCAGCGGTAATCAAGCAAGGTTGGGAGCTGTAAATTCAAATCTTTCCCTCCCATGTCAAAAGGTAGCTCTTTTGCTTTAGATAAAATTTCAATCTTTTCTGCTGAAATTTCTATTTCACCTGTAGGGATATTTTTGTTAATTAGATTTGCCGGGCGTTTATTTACTTTTCCTGTTATACTAACTACATCTTGAGGATGCAAACTGCTTAAATCACTTTGAGCGGCAACAGATTGATCTGTCTTTACCGGAGAAACCGCAACTCCTGTAAGGTGAACTAAACTGGGCACTATCACCACCTGAACCATTCCAGATCTATCCGTAATATCTAGAAAAAGGATTTTGCCGTGATCCCGCCGTGTTTGCACCCAACCGCATATCTTGATTTCTTCACCTATTTTTTCATTACAACTTAAAATTAAAGTACGCCCCTGCATGAATGCATCATAGCAGTAGCAGGTTAGCTTGACAAGACATAAGCGAAATGATAATTTAGTGCTATAATTAAATAATCTAAATGCGTTGATTCGGATGGTTGGAACCGGATCGCCCAAAAGGCACGCAGAGCAAAAGTATGCTACAGAGGCGAAACTGTAAAAGTCCTGCAACATGTGTCGGAATTCGGAGCATGTCATGAATAAGGTTAACTTATTAGTTTGACAAATCTCTCTCAGCAGAGATTTTTTAATAGGTTAATAATGCAAGGTGGCACCGCCTAGGCGAAATCTAAAGGCCCTTGTTAAATCATCAAGAAATTGGTGTTTTAACAAGGGCTTTTTGTAATGAATTTAAAGTTAAAAAAAGTTAAAATAAATAACTGATTTATGACTAAATTACCTAAAATTAAAATATCGAAAATACCTACATATATTAAATTTGCAGAAGATGTAGATTTTTTAAATCTGTTTAAAAAGATAGAGCAACAATTTGATACATGCTTTATTTTTGAATCCCTAGGGGAAGAAGGAAAATTTTCCAGATATTCAATTATTGGTTTTGACCCTGTATCTATTATCAGAGCCAAAGAAAATAATTTGATAATCGATGGCAAGGCTTATCCTGTCAAAAACCCCTATTTTGCCCTTAGGGATATGCAACCTGCTCAAACTATTGGTAGAAACTATGCTGGAGGATTGATCGGCTACTTAAGCTATGAAGCAGTAAATTATTTTGAAACCAAGCTTCATATTAAAATCCATGAGCTTTTCGATCAGTTTATGTTCGGTGTTTATACTGACGGATTAATCTTAGATAAACTTACCAATGAACTTTTTTATTTTTACTACGACAAAAATAGAATCAGTATTTTAAAAGACATTACGCGTTCAAAATTAAAAAGTAAAAACACAAAAATAAAATTTATTAGAGATTGTTTAACTAAAAAGGGACACACAAGGATTGTTGAAAAAGTAAAAAAGCAAATCAGGATAGGAAATACTTTTCAGTGTGAAGTAGGATTTAAAACAGAATATGAAATAAGCGGAAATAAACTAAATTTATATGAAAAACTAAGAAAAATTAATCCTTCCCCTTTTATGTATTACCTCAAATTTGGAAAAAAGATTATTCTCGGCGCTAGCCCGGAACTATTATTTTCACTCCGGGATGGAGAAATAACAACAAAACCATTAGCTGGAACAATAAAAAGAGGCAAAAATGAAATAGAGGACCGCAAGCTTGCCAGAACCCTTTTAAAAGATCCAAAAGAGAGGGCAGAACACAACATGCTGGTTGATATGCATAGGAATGATATCGGAAAAGTAGCACAATTCGGAACTGTAAGAGTCAAAAACTTGATGACTGTTAAAAAATTCAGTCATGTTCAACATATTTCCAGCGAGATTGTTGGAATGATCCGTCCGGAAGAAGATATGTTTACCGGGCTGGCTAGTAATTTTCCAATGGGAACTGTTTGTGGTACTCCAAAAATTGAAACCATCAAAATTATTGATTCAAACGAACTAAAAGCACGGGGACCATACGGAGGAGGTGTAGGTCATTTCGGCTTCAATGGAGACTGTACATTTGCCCTGGCTTTGCGTTCTTTATTTATTTCAGATAAATATGCTTATTCTCAAACAAGCGGAGGCATTGTATATGATTCTGTTCCGGAAAAAGAATACGATGAGATTCAAAGAAAATCAGCAGCCATGAAAGAGGTATTGGGGATATGAAAATTTTAATCATTGATAATTACGATTCTTTTACATACAACCTTTATCAGTATATTGGGGAAATCCTTACCGACGAGGGTAAAAAGTTCACTTTGGATGTTATAAGAAATGATGCAATTACTTTTAAAGAAATCAAGGAAAGGAAATATGAAAAGATCATTATTTCTCCTGGACCAGGAGATCCCGGCAATCCTGCATATTTTGGGGTATGCGGGGATGTTTTAACAAAATTAGGTAAACAAATTCCGGTTCTTGGAGTATGTTTGGGAATGCAAGGCATAGCACATTATTTTGGCGGCAGGGTAGTTAGAGCAAGCCGTCCCATGCACGGAAAGACAAGTATTATAAAACATGACGAAAAAGGAGTATTCAAAGGTTTACCGCAAAACCTGGAAGTTATGAGATATCATTCTCTTGTTGCAGATAAAACAACTCTTCCTTGTTGTTTGCAAATTACTGCTACTTCCAAAGATACAAAGGAAATCATGGGATTGCGGCACAAAAAATACCCAATTGAAGGAATACAGTTTCATCCGGAATCTTTTGCAACAGAGGGAGGAAAAGAAATGCTAACGAATTTTCTTTTTCAAAAAAAACTATGGACATAACTATATGGACAAAGCTATAGGAATAAACATGGAAATAAAAAACTTATTAAATAAGATTACTGACAGAAGAGATCTGACTATAAAAGAAGCGGGTTTCTTACTAGAGCAAGTTATTAACAGGCAATTAAATCCCAGTCAAATTGCAGCAGTTTTAGCAGGGCTTCGTACAAAGGAAGAATCTGTTGATGAAATAGTTGGATTTATTCAAACTATGAGAAAACATATAACTAAGGTCCATGCTCCAAAAGCTATTGATATTGTAGGGACCGGAGGAGACGGAACAGGAACTTTTAATATCTCAACAACAGCCAGTTTTGTTGTTGCCGGTTGCGGAGTTAAAATTGCTAAACATGGCAATAGAGCAACCAGCAGCAAATGCGGCAGTGCAGATGTTTTAGAGGCGCTGGGAGTAAATATCAATCTGACAAAAGATCAGGCAGAAAAGGTGTTTGAAAAAATCGGAATAGTGTTTTTATACGCACCTTCTTTTCATCCTGCCATGAAACAAATCGCACCAATTAGAAAAGAGCTGGGTATAAGAACTATTTTTAATTTTCTGGGGCCATTTTTAAATCCTGCAGGAACAAAAAAACAACTTTTAGGTGTTCCCAATGTCAGGATTGCGGAAAAATTAGCAAAAGTTGCAGCTAAGTTAAAATTTACACATCTATTACTGGTTACCAGCGAGGATAAAATGGATGAAATTACAACTACAACTAAAACAAAAATCTTTGAAATTAAAGGCAGTGATGTAAGATCATACACTATTTCACCAAAACAGTTTGGAATTAAATTTGCAACAATCCAGGAACTAATGGGTGGAAGTGCCGGGAAAAACAGCACAATTGTCAAAAATATTCTTCAAGGAAAGAAGGGTTCAAAAAGGGATATTGTAGTTTTAAACAGTGCAGCAGCACTGTATTTAGCTGGAAAAGCAAAAAATATAACTAACGGAATTTTACTTGCAGAAAAATCAATTGATGAAGGTCTTGCTAAATCTGTTTTGCAAAAACTAATTATAGAAACAAACAAGTATGCATAACAAATTGGAAGATATCATTATAAAAACAAGAGAGGATCTTATTAGGCGCAAAAAGCAGATTCCTTTGAGCAAACTAAAAAAGTTAACCGGTAAACACTTTAATCATTTGAATCGTTTATTTGCAAAAGCAATAAAAAATCCCAAAAATGGATCAATTGCAATTATTGCAGAAATTAAACTCTCGTCCCCTTCTGAAAAGTATTTTGGAAGCACAGAAAATATTCAAGCTCGGGCTAAAGAATACGAACAAGCAGGAACTGATGCTATATCTGTTGTTACAGAAAAACATTTTTTTAAAGGAAACCCTGCTTTTGTGCGTCAAATTAAAGACGCTGTATCTTTACCTGTTTTGCAAAAAGATTTTATTTTAGATCAATATCAGCTATTTGAAGCGAAAATTGCCGGGGCTGACTCAATTTTACTAATTGCAAGAATTTTATCTGAAAAAGACCTTGTTTGCTTAGTAGGAAAGACAAAACAACTAGGCATTACACCGATTGTTGAAATACAAAATATTGAAGATCTTGAAAAAGCACAAGCCTCTAAAACAGAGATTATTGCCGTAAATGCCAGAGATTTAGACAATTTCAAGGTAAGTATTGATAATGCCTGCAAACTTCTCCATAGAGTTCCAAATTTTTATACCAAACTGGGATTTTCTGGAGTATCAAAAAAAGTTGATGTAGAAAAATATAAAAAAGCAGGTGCGGAAGGAGTATTAATTGGCACAAGTTTAATGAAGGCTAAAAATATTTCACAATCTTTTAAAGAAATAACATTATGAAGGTAAAGGTAAAAATTTGCGGAATTAGATGCATTAAGGCAGCAAAAGTAGCTGTGGGAGAAGGCGCTGATTTTTTAGGTTTTAATTTTGTACCAACCTCCAAAAGATATATTGATCCTGCTCTGGCAGCAAAAATCATTAACTTGGTAGAAGGTAGGATCAAAATTGTTGGCATATTCCAGAACGCTGAAAGCGTATATGTAAATGATATCGCATCAAAGCTGGGTTTAAATTTTGTGCAGCTTCACGGCAATGAAAATGCTGAATATATCAATCAAATAAAGGTGGCTGTTATTAAAACTATAAATGTATATAATCAGTTGCAGAAACTCAATGTAGATTATTTTCTGCTGGATAGAGTTAAACAAGGAGAGGGTAAAATGGTTGATTTGAAAAAAGGAACACAAGTTGCCAGCAAGGTCCGCTTATTTTTAGCTGGCGGATTAACTCCTGATAATGTTGCTGGATTAATAAAAACAGTAAAACCATTTGCAGTAGATGTAGCAGGAGGCATAGAAACTGATGGAAAAGAGGATCTAAATAAAATTAAAGCATTTATAAAAAATGCAAAGGAGGTAGTTTTCAAGCAAAGCTTACAAACTTGTTTATGAAACATAAAGGACACTTTGGAAAATTTGGCGGAAGATATGTACCGGAAATGTTAATTCCTGCTTTGGAGGAATTAGAGAAAACTTATCTTGAAGCAAAGAAAGATGCAAAGTTTAAAAAAGAATTTAAACATCTTCTTACTACTTTTTGCGGAAGACCAACTCCATTAACTTTTGCAGAAAATATAACTAAAAAACTTGGCGGTGCAAAAATTTATTTAAAAAACGAAGGGCTAAACCCCACAGGAGCGCATAAGATTACGCACTGCGTTGGTCAGGCTTTACTTGCCAGGAAAATGGGCAAGAAAAGACTTATCGCAGAAACAGGAGCAGGGCAACACGGACTTGCCACTGCAACAGTAGCAGCTAAGTTTGGTTTTTCCTGTACAGTCTATATGGGAGAGGTAGACATCCAAAGACAAAGACCGAATGTTTTTTTAATGGAGCAATTAGGAACAGAAGTTGTACCTGTTAAATTCGGCCAAAGAACTTTAAAAGATGCAGTTAACGCTGCTTTAAAAGATTATATTGAAAATGTTAAAACAACCCATTATGTATTAGGTTCTGTAGTAGGCCCCCATCCTTTCCCAACGATAAATAGAGATTTTCAGTCAGTTGTTGGCAGGGAAATAAAAAAACAGATTAAAAAGCTAGAGGGGACCTTGCCTGATTATGTTATTGCCTGCGTAGGCGGAGGCAGCAATGCAATGGGAGCATTTACAGATTTTATTAGAGATTCAGATGTTCATCTGATTGGTGTAGAAGCAGGAGGAAAAGGAAAAAAAATTGGCGAACATGCTGTCCGTTTCCCTGGCGGAAGCATTGGAGTAATTGAAGGATATAAATCATATTTTCTACAAGACAGCGATGGTCAGCTGCAAAAAACACATAGCATCTCAGCCGGACTTGATTATCCGGGTATAGGTCCGCAACTGGCACAACTGCAAAACAGCAAACGCGTGGAGTTTGCCTCAGTTACAGACAAGGAAACACTTAAGGCATTCAGATTGCTTGCAAAGCTTGAAGGAATAATACCTGCCTTAGAATCTGCTCATGCAGCAGCACAAGCAATTAAACTGGCACCTAAATTAAGAAAGGATCAAATTATCGTAGTTAACCTTTCAGGCAGAGGTGATAAAGATTTGTTTATTGTGGCAAAAGAATTTAAAGATAAAAACTTCTTTCAGTTTTTAAAAGATTATCTTAAAGAAGAAAACAAACGAAAAGAAAACAAACATTAAGTATTTTCTATAAACTTAGAAAACTTAAAAATGAATTTAATTGACAAACAGTTGAAAAAAATCAAAAAGGAAAAAAGATTAGGGCTAATGACTCACGTTGTTGTGGGTTATCCTTCGCTTGAAGTAACAGAATCTTTAGTTAAAGTGATGGAAGCTGCAGGAGTAGATTTTATTGAACTGCAGATCCCCTTTTCCGATCCTTTAGCTGATGGTCCAACTATCATGAGAGCTTGCGAAAAAGCCCTGGAAAACGGTGTAAGAGTAGTTGATGCTTTTGAGTTGGTTCAAAAATTATCAAAGCAAATCAAAATTCCATTACTATTCATGGCTTATTACAACACTGTTTTTAAATACGGTACTGAGAAATTTTGTAATGATGCCAGAAAAGCAGGTATCTGCGGGCTTGTTGTCCCTGATATACCCCTGGAAGAAGAACATCAGGAACATTTTATAAAATATTGTAAAAAGGCCGGACTAAAAAATATTAGGGTTGTCTCCCCTATTTCAACAACAAATAGATTAAAGAAAAATGCCGAAATTGCAAGCGGGTTTGTTTACTGCACCACAAGACAAGGAATTACCGGAGCAAAAGATAAACTAAATCCAAATATTTCATCTTTCCTAAAAAAGATGAAAAAAGTATTCAGGGTTCCCATTGCTGTAGGATTTGGTATTTCCAAAAAAGAACACCTAAAACAACTTTCGTCCCTTGCTGACATAGCAGTAATCGGTAGCGCCATTATTGACATTGTAAACAAATCAGCCGGAAATACTGCGGAAAAGGATGTAAAAGATTTCCTCAATAGTTTAAGTTTATAAAGTTTACAAAAGTTTAAGTTTATAAAAAGGGGGGGGTCATTGACTTTTAGATTCAAATATGAGGAAATATCAGTCAGAATTATTAAATTGTAATAAAATGCAATAAGAAAGGAAATTGCCCAATGTATCCGGTAGATTCAAAAACAAAAAGCCCTCCCCTCAAAAGCAAAATATTTCTTGATGGAGGTGATCCCAACGAAACCAGAGAAATAATTAATCTGCTTGGTTTCCTTGACGGACAAACAACCAATCCGACCTTAATCTCTAAAAATCCAAAAGCCAGAGAAAAATTAGAAAAGGGAGGAAAATTTACTGCTAAGGAGATTTTTGAATTCTATAAAAAAATCGTACAAGAAATATCTCAACTAATTCCTCATGGTTCGGTCTCTGTAGAAGTTTACGCGGATAAAAACACAACAAGCCAACAGATGCTTCAATCAGGAAAAGAGATGTTTTCCTGGATTCCGAATGCCCATATTAAATTTCCTATAAATACAGCAGGTTTAAATGCAGCAGAGCAGGCAGTTAAAGAAGGGATAAGAGTTAATATGACTTTATGCTTCAATCAACAACAAGCAGCAGCTGTTTATGCAGCCACTCACCAGCCAAATACACCAAAGGATAGTTTAAGCGGTCTTAAAAATGTATTTGTATCCCCTTTTATTGGCAGGTTAGATGATAAAGAAGAAAACGGGATGGGTTTAATTAAAAACATTATTCAGATGTATAAAAGAAATGATCACCATGTAGCAGTTCTAGCAGCAAGTATCAGAAACCTGGATCACTTTTTATATTCCTTAACCTTAGGTTCGGATATTATCACAGCTCCTTATCTCGTATTAAAAGAGTGGGCAGAAGGTGGATTACAAATACCTGGTGTTGATTTTGTCTATAAAAGAGGTAATTTGAAAAATATTTCTTACCAAAAACTTAATTTAAATAATGATTGGCATGACTTTAATATCTCCCATGAACTAACTGATGCCGGCATAGAAAAATTTGCCAACGACTGGAATGCACTAATCAAGTAATTTAATTTTTAAATCATGCGAAACTTATAATTGTTATGTCTCACGCAAGAATACTTCCGATTTTAAAAAGTGTATAGTATGTCCTGGACAGCGTACAACACTTGTTTGACTTTTTGCCAAACCAGCGTATATAATATTTATAGTTTTAATATTTACAGTTTATGAATAAGGTTCAAACAAATTATTTTTGGTTTTATTTTACCACCATCATGGGGGTCGGCTAACGCTGTAAACAAATAAAACCTACAGCTTAAGACCTCCCGACTAGGGAGTTTTTTTGTGGGAAAATTAAAAATCAATTTATTACAAAAGTTAAGAAAAAAAAATTAAGAAAAATATGAATAAACGTAAAAAAACAATTAAAAACTCAATTATTATTGCCGGCCCTTGTGCTGCAGAATCCAAAGAACAAATTTTGGCTTCAGCTAAGGAAGCGCAAAAAAGAAAAATTGATTTTATGAGGATTTGTCTGTGGAAGCCTCGGACAAAGCCTGGTTTTGACGGGTTGGGAAAATCAGAAATACCGTTTCTGACTGAAGTGGTAAAAATGGGTATTAATCCGGCAATTGAAGTATTACTTCCTTCTCACGCAAAAGCTGTTATGGATGCTGTATTACCTGTATTAAAAAATGGGAAACTTCTCTTGTGGATTGGTTCCAGAAATCAAAACCATTTAATACAGCAGCAGATAGCAAAAGTTGCAAGTAAGGATAAAAGGGTAGTTCTTATGGTAAAAAATCAACCATGGGCTGATGAAAAACACTGGGAAGGAATCATAGAACATGTACTAGCTGGCGGAATAAGCCGGGATTGTCTTATCCTCTGTCACCGGGGATTTATACCTAACGGTCATAATCCACTGAAACTGCGCAACATGCCAGATTATGAAATGTCTATGAGGATAAAAATGAAAACCGATCTGCCGATAGTATTTGATCCTTCACATACAGGCGGATCAATTCCTAATATACTAGAAATGACCAAGCAAGCTGCAAAGCACGACTTTGATGGCGTCATGGTAGAGGTGCATGTTAATCCTCAAAATGCACTTACAGATGCTAAACAGCAACTAACATGGGAGCAGTTTGATAAACTGTTTAAAACATATAGACGTTAGCTATAGTTGCTTGTGATTACATTGCAAACATGGTTGCAATGGCGGGCGCTACGCTATAATTTTTCACTTTGTTCAAATTATGAAAAAAATCAAGATCCATATTAAAAATAGTGTGCACCGGGATTACCCTGTTTACATTGGGATAGATTTACTGGAGAAAATCAATTCTTTAATTGATCTTAGCAAATATTCAAAAGCCATAATTGTAACAGACAGAAATATCCCCTTAAAACTAGTACAAGATTTACAAATTGCTTTGCCAATAGCAAACTCTGTCGTAGTTTTAGGTAGCGGTGAACAAAATAAGGACCTGGATAATGTTAAAAAAATATTAAAAACATTGAAGAATTTTGGCTGTGATAGAAAATCATTAGTCATTAATTTAGGCGGAGGTGTAATTGGTGATATAGGCGGTTTTGCAGCATCTATTTTTATGAGAGGTATAGATTTTTTACAAATCCCTACTACCTTGCTTGCTCAAGTTGATGCCGGTGTTGGCGGAAAGGTAGGTATTAATCTTTTAGGAATTAAAAATTTAATCGGCACATTTGCTCAGCCAATTGCCGTAATCATTAATGTTAATACCCTATCAACTCTTCCCCGGAGAGAATTAATATCTGGTTTTGCTGAAATCATCAAACACGGTTTAATTGCCGATAAAAAATATTTTAAACAAGTTACATCCAAAAAACCGCAGGAATTTTCTCAAAAAGAGCTGATAGAAATCATTACAGGATCCTGCCGAATAAAAGCAAGTATTGTCTCGCAAGATGAAAAAGAAAACAATCTCCGTAAAATACTAAATTTTGGCCACACAATCGGTCACGCAATTGAAGCAATAAGTCAGGAAAATAACAAACCCCTGCTTCACGGCGAAGCAATCAGCATTGGCATGGTTGCTGAAGCAAAAATATCTAAACTTTTAGGACTACTGTCTGATGAAGACTGCGCAGTTGTAAAGCAATCCTTAAATAAAACAGGTCTGCCAACAACTTTTACAGCACCTGTCAACAACGTGATGGAAAAAATCAAATCTGATAAGAAAAATGTAAAAGGAGAATTCGGATTTACTCTTCTTGAAGGTATCGGCAAAGCAGTTATCAATAAAACAGCGGACAAGTCCGTTATCAGAAAGGTTTTATGAAAGTAATTGAATTAAAGCCTTTGCTAAAACCCGTGCAAGACGGTGTTAGCATCCCCAGTTCTAAAAGTTATACCAATAGAGCGCTTTTCATTGCTGCTTTGAGCGGATCAAAAGTAAAAATCACAAATCCTCTGATTAGCGATGATACCCAGGCTATGGTTGATTGTCTTAAGTCTTTAGGGGTTTCTATTTTAGAGAAACAAGATTACCTTGAGGTTTTTTGTAATTTAGGAAAAATTCCTAACCGTTCATATAATTTAAACGCTAATCTCTCAGGAACAACTTTGCGCTTTCTGTTGGCTTTATCAACAATCATTCCTGGCATCAAAACACTTTCAGGCAGAGAAGGATTAAATAAACGCCCTATCAAAGATTTAGTTTCCGGACTAACTCAGCTTGGTGCAAAAATAGAGCATCTAAATAAAAAAGGCTACCCTCCTGTCAAAATCCTTTCATCCAAACTTAATCCAGGAACTATCAAAATCAAAGGATCTGTCAGTAGTCAATATATCTCAGCCCTTTTAATGATTGCCCCATTGATAGGAGAAACTATTATTGAGATTTTAGGAGAACAAATCTCAAAACCATACATTGATATGACAATTGACATAATGAAAATATTTGGAGTTACATTGTCTAACGAAAAGTATAAAAAATATGTTATTCCCGCAAGTCAAAAATACAAAATTGCTGAGTTTAGTATAGAAGGAGACACGTCAAGCGCTTCCTACTTTTTCGCTATTGCAGCTTTAACTAAATCTGTTTTAACAGTTAAAAATATCAATCCCAACTCCAAGCAAGCAGATATTGTATTTCTCAAAATCCTGGAAAAAATGGGTAACGGAATAACTTATGGAAAAAATCAAATAACCATACATGGAAAAGGTGTAAAACCAATCAACGCCAACATGCAGGATTGCCCCGATCAAGTCCAAACATTAGCGGTTTTGGCAGCATTTGCCAACGGCATTACCAAAATATCCGGTGTTCAATCCTTACGGCTGAAAGAAACAAACCGGATTTTTGCATTAAAAAAAGAACTTAAGAAAATGGGTATAGCTATATACTCCACCCGCAATACACTTACCATACACGGAGGACATCCAAAACCAGCGCGCATAGATACCTACGGCGACCACAGAATGGCCATGTCTTTTGCTATAGCAGGAAGTTTGCTTTCCGGGGTAAAAATTATTGATCCGGATGTTGTTAATAAAACTTTTCCGCAATTTTTCGAAAAATTAAATTCAATCGGCATTAAAACAAAGGCTGTTGATTCCAAAAATATAGTGCTTATCGGCATGCGGGGAAGCGGTAAAACCACAATTGCCAAATTGCTTGCGGCTAAGTTAAACAAACAATATCTAGAACTGGACGAAATGATAGTTGAAAAAGCCGGTTTAACTATTGAGAAAATTGTTGAAAAACACGGATGGGAATATTTTAGAAAAAAAGAGTCACAAATTGTTCAAGAAATTTCTTCAACTAACGGAAAGATTATCTCAACCGGAGGAGGAGTAATTCTCAAAGCTGCAAATGTTGATGCTTTAAAAAGAAACGGAATACTTATTTTCTTAAATGCCTCTTTGAAAACATTAGTTAAAAGAATGGGAAATAATTTACACAGACCAGCACTAACTAGTAGAAAGACTTTGAAGGAAGAAATAGAAAAAGTGTTGAAGCAGAGAACTAAATTATATGAAAAAGCTGCAGATAAAATCATAGATACTGACAAGTTAGATCCAGAAAAAACAGCAAACTTAATTCTTTCAAAACTTATATGAAAACACGGTTTATTATTTTCCGGCATGGACAGACAGATTGGAATATAGAACATCGCCCTATGGGAAAGAGGGATATTCCGTTAAACGACGCCGGTAAAGAACAAGTCGAAAAACTGGCATTGAGATTTGCCACAGAACAGATTAATGTTTTTTACTCCTCCCCGCTCAAGAGAGCAAAGGAAACTGCAGATATTATTGCCGGTAAACATGGTAAACAGGCTATCATCATGAAAGATTTAATAGAGATGAATCTTGGAAAGCTCGAAGGAAAAACAAAAAAGGCGCGAATCGCAATGTTTCCAGAGTTTGATCCTGCCAATGACGTACAAAGGACAAAGATGGGTATGGAAACGTTTTCTGACTGGATACCAAAATTGGAAAAACAAATGGTTCCTGGATTGCTTAAGGTTCATGCAGGACAAACCATTGCTTTATCCACTCATGATCAAAAAATGAGAGCGATTCTTATTGCGCTAGGTATGCCGGAGGAAGTTAAAGGAGAAATTCTTAAAAATTCCGCAGTGAGCATTATTGAGATAGATAATGGCAAAGTTGACATTATTTGTCACAACGATACATCACATTTAGAATAAACATATGAATAACATTTCAGGGAAAACAAAAATATGTATGGTGATTGGTGATCCGGTTAAACACTCTCTATCACCTAAGATGCACAACTTAGCATATAAAGCTTTAGGGATAGACGATGAATTTGTCTTTGTTGCCTCTCAAGTAAAAAGTGAAGATTTATCTGATTTTATAAAAGGAGTAAAAGCAATGAATATTCAAGGAATAGCCTGCACTATTCCTCATAAACGCGGGATCATCAAATATCTAGACAGCGTTGACGAGGTGGCTCAAAAAATAGGTTCTGTAAATACTGTGGTTAACAGCGCTGGTTTATTAAAAGGATACAACACTGATTGGTTGGGTATTATCAACCCTTTAGAGAAAATTACTTCTTTAAAAAGTAAAACCGTTGCCTTAATTGGGGCAGGAGGAACTGCCCGGGCAGCTGCTTACGGCGTTACAAAAAAAGGTGCAAAGTTAACAATTTATAACAGATCTTTAAAAAAGGGGGAAAAATTAGCCAAAGAATTTGGCGGTGAAGCCTTGTCTTTACAAAACCTGGAAAAAATTAAGGATGCAGATATTATTTTTAATGCCACACCATTGGGCATGCATCCAAATGAAAATAAAACCCCTATCCCAAAAGAACTTATTAGAAAAAATCAAATAGTGTTTGATGCTGTTTATACACCCTCTGAAACAAAATTACTGCGGGATGCAAAAAGCGCAGGAGCACAAATTATTTCCGGAACAGAAATGTTTATTGAGCAAGGAGCTACTCAATTTAAACTTTTTACAGGAAAGGTCGTTCCAGTAGATGTTATGAAAAAGATATTTTTAAAACATTCACAATCTTTTTGTCTACCAATTTTAAAAGAGGGAAAAGAAGAGATATTAAAAATAATAAAAGACAATATTCATGATTTTGAATACTTTGAGGTATGGCTGGATTATATTAAGGATTTAGATGAATTTTTTATTAAAAACTTGATTAATGAATTTAAAGATAAATTAATCATAGTTTTCAGAAGAAAAAATTTAGAAACAATGAAATTATCCTTTGAAAAAAGAGTCAAGATAATCTACTTGCTGGAAAATTCTGGTTCGTTATTAGATTTAGACATTATTTCCCAAAAAAAAGAGCTAAGTCTTATTAGGAAAAAAGGGGTTAAGATATCAACTATTGTTTCATATCATAATTATCACCAAACACCAAATGACAGGAAACTTAAAGAAATTATTGATACAATAAAGGAATACAAACCATCGATTTTAAAGATTGCAACAAAATGCAACAGTTCAAAAGATGCACTACAACTTTTAAGATTGCTCTTGATGGTAAAAGAAAAAAATATGAAATGTATTGTTTTAGGAATGGGTGAATTTGGTATTATAACCAGAATTTTTGGATCGCTTTGGGGAAATGAATTGACTTTTACGCCAAAAAATAAGTTTGAATCTTCTGCTCCAGGACAACTTACAAAAAACCAATTGGAGACAATTTTTGGTATATTGTAGAAATATGGCTGGAAATACGTTTGGAAATTTATTTAGAATAACTACTTTTGGCGAATCTCACGGAGGAGCAGTTGGTGTGGTGGTTGATGGATGCCCTCCTGGAATTGAGATTTCAGAGAAAGAAATCCAAGTGGAAATGGATCGAAGAAAACCCGGACAAAGCAGTATAACTACTCCGCGGAAGGAAGAAGATAAGATAAAAATCTTATCCGGAATTTTTGAAGGTAAAACTACAGGCACCCCCATCCTGATGATTGCATACAACGGTGAGTTTAAGTCAGACGATTATCTTGGATTTAAGGATGCTTACAGGCCTTCCCATGCTGATTATACTTATGAGGCAAAATATGGGCTCAGGGATTGGAGAGGAAGCGGCAGAGCATCTGCCAGGGAAACTTTGGCTAGAGTAGCTGCCGGTGCTATTGCCAAAAAATATCTTAAACAAAAATTGTCAGTAGAGTTCATAAGCTATGTTGAGCAAGTCGGAGATATAAAAACTGATGTTGATTTTAATAATGTAACCCATACTGAGATTGAATCAAATATCGTCCGCTGTCCCGATCAAATAGCTGCAGAAAAAATGATAAAGCTGGTTGAACTTGTTAGAAATGAAGGAGATTCTATTGGAGGCGTTATAAGAGGAGTTATTAAAAATGTTCCTGCTGGCTTAGGAGAACCTGTCTTTGATAAATTAAGCGCTGATCTAGGAAAAGCAATGCTTTCCATTAATGCTGTTAAAGGATTTGAGATTGGTTCTGGCTTTGAAGGAACTAAACTAAGAGGCAGTTTGCACAACGATGAATTTTATATAGATAAAAATGGAAAAATCAAAGTTAAAACAAATAATGCAGGCGGAACTTTAGGTGGAATCTCAAGCGGTGAAATTATTTATTTTAGAGTTGCATTCAAACCTGTTTCAACAATCAGGAAAAAACAAAATACTGTCAGCAAAGAGAAAAAAGAAGTAAAGTTACAGGCAACAGGAAGATATGATCCTTGTGTGCTACCAAGAGCTGTTCCTATCGTAGATGCCATGGCAGCACTGGTTATTATTGATCACTATCTAAGACATAAAGCTCAAAATCTATGAACCAGCAACTAGATGACTTAAGAAAACAAATTGATGTTCTTGATGAAAAGATACTTATTTCTATTGCAAAAAGAGTAAATATTGTCAGAAAAATTGGGAAATATAAAAAGGAGCGGAAACTTTCTGTATTTGATAAAAAAAGATGGGATCAAATATTAAAGTCTAACCTTGAAAAAGGCAGAAAACTCAATCTCTCCGAGGAATTTATCAAAAATCTACTCAATCTTATCCATAAATATTCTCTGGATATTCAAGAAAAAATAAATAATGAACACGATTAAAACAGCAAAACGGTTAAATAGTTTCAGTGAATATATTTTCTCAAAATTAGGAAAATTGGTCAAAGAAGTTGAGTTAAAATCTAAACGGAAAGTTTTAAACTTTGGTCCCGGCAATCCTGATGTAGCTCCCAGTAAATTATATATAGATAAATTTTGCGAATTTATAAACGACAAAGATGCACATTTGTATCCGGGTTTTGGACCAAATAACGATTTTGCAAATGCCTTGATTGCTTGGTATAAAAAAAGATTTAATGTCACTTTAGGAAAATCAGAATTATTTCCTCTTTTAGGAGCCAAAGACGGAGTCAGTCTTTTGCCTTTTGCCCTTCTTGATGAAAATGATGAAGTATTAGTTCCTGATCCAGGATATCCAGCATTTTCAGACCCGGCTAAAATGCTTGGAGCAAAACCTATTTATTATGATTTAACACAAAAAACAGATTTCAAAATCTCTTTTACTCAACTTAAGACAAAAATATCTGACAAAACAAAATTTATCTGGATAAATTTCCCTGCCAACCCCACCGGACAAGTGGCTACACTAAAAGAGCTCCGCAAAATTGTTGAATTTGCCAAAAAACATAACCTAATTATCGTCTATGACAATGCTTACTCTGAAATCACATTTGATAACTTTATTGCTCCAAGTATTCTTCAAATTAAAGGAGCAAAAAAAATCTGTGTTGAAATTGGTTCTTTTTCTAAAACATTTTCTTTTGCCGGATTCAGGATGGGATGGATTGTTGGAAATAGCGAAATTATTCAGGCCTTAGCCAAGATAAAATCACAAATGAATTCTGGCCTATCTACCCCTTTACAAAAACTTGGCGCATTCGCTCTTACCAAAACTGATAAAAAATGGTATCGGGAAATGATCGTAAATTATCAAAAAAGAAGGGACATTATAGCAAAACATCTTAAAAAATTAGGACTTAAATTCTCCAAACCAAAGGGAAGTTTATATATATGGGCAAAAATTCCAGACAAAGCAAACAGTTCGGAAGAATTCTGTATGAAGCTTCTTAAAGAAAAACAAATACTGTTTACACCAGGAACTGCTTTTGGTGAAAATGGAGAACGCTTTGTCCGTATCAGTATTTGTGTGAACATTGACAATATAGAAAAATATTTTTAAACCACTTATGAAAAAGGTTAGCATCATAGGGTTTGGACGGTTTGGCCAAACATTATATAGATTAATTAAGGATGATTTTACTATCACTCTTTATGATAAAAAAAAGATAGATAATAAAAAGACAAATCCTGATAGGTTAACAACAAATACATCTGTTACAAGAAATCTGCATGAGGTTTACAGCAGTGAAGTTATTTTTTATTGCGTTCCTATTAGTGAATTTGAAAGTGTGATTTCCACGCACAAAAAGTATTTTAAAGATAATCATGTCTTAATTGATGTTCTTTCTGTCAAAACGCACCCTGCTGAAATTTTTAAAAAATACTTAGCAAACAGTCAAACACAAGCACTTCTTACCCATCCCATGTTTGGACCAGACAGCAGCAAAGACGGTTTTGAGAATTTGCCTTTAATTATCAATCAATTCATGACAAATGACGAAACGTATAAATTTTGGAAAAAATATTTTAAAAGTAAAAAGCTTCGTGTCGTAGAAATGTCTGCACAGAATCACGATAAAATGGCAGCCAGTTCTCAAGGTTTAACGCATTTTATAGGAAGACTGCTTGGTACATATCGTTTTAAAAAAACTCCAATTGATTCACTGGGAACCAAAAAGCTTTTAGAAATAGTTGAACAAACATGCAATGATACTTGGCAGCTTTTTACAGACTTGCAACACTTTAATCCTTACACAAAACCAATGCGTATTAGGATCGGAGAAATATACGATAAACTGTATAATCGTTTGCTTCCAACAAAAGCAAATCCGTATTTTACAACATTTGGTATTCAAGGAGGAAAAGGCAGTTTTAACGAAGAAGCACTACTGCATTATCTTAAAAAAGAGGGAATAAAAAAATATAGGATTAAATATTTGTATACTTCAGAAAACGTATTGCGCGCCCTACACAAAGGAGATATTGATAGAGGTCAATTTGCTATCCATAATTCTGTAGGAGGCATTGTTGATGAAAGCATAGAAGCAATGGCAAATTATAAATTTAAAATTATTGAAGAATTTGCTATCAAAATTTCCCATGCTTTAATGACAGGAAAAAATGTAAAATTTTCTGAAATTACTACAATTATGACTCATCCTCAAGTTTTAGCTCAATGTAAAGATACTCTTTTAAAGAAATATCCCGGCCTTAAACAAGTTTCTGGAAAAAAAGAGTTAATTGATCATGCTATGGTGGCCAAATATTTATCAGAAAACAAACTACCAAAACACATTGCTACTATGGGCAGTAAAATCCTAGCAAACCTATATGATTTGCAAATAATTGAAGACGATCTTCAAGACGCAAAAGAAAACTATACAAGTTTCCTGCAAATCGCGCGGATTTAAAAACACAACCGCTAAGAATTAAAAACTAAATAAACAATTTGTCAGATTATCCGCAATCAAACCAGTCAATTGACAAAATTAAACAAGCATTATAATATAATCCCATAATGTCTAAAACAACTGTAATAGATTTAAAAAGAGTTGAAAATTTAGCAAGCCTTCTTTTAATGCTCCTTACCGGAGTGCTTTTTGGGAGGTCTTTTTAGATAATTAAAATCTAAAAAAAGAAATCAGACCTCCTGAAAGGGAGGTTTTTTAGTGGAAAAAATGAAAGGAGGTGAATTATATGACATGTGAAAACAGAGGGGGGGGCCATCCGACGCCTGCGGGACAAAAGAACCGAATCCATATTTCAAACCTCAAGATATAACAACCATAATACAAAATAGAGATAAAATTAGGAAACAAGTAATAGCAATGAACAGACGTCCAACTTTATTTCGCGATTGGGGGAATGTTTAACAAAAATCCGAGGAACAAAGTATTAAAATCTTGCATATCTTAAATCTTTATATCTTTCACTTTAAGCTGCAATTTTTCAAGACCATTGTAGGTATTAAGATCTAAATTGTATGCTAGATCTACTGTTTGGCCGGATTTTAAGAGGTTTATCCAATCACCCATTCCAAAAGCAATGGAATCAATTGCATTAGATCCTGAGTCGATATTTTGATTAGGACTCAGAATAGCAGAAGGAGAGGCTTTAAATTTTAAGTGTTTACCTCCTCCCACTGTCCTGATACCAAAAATCTGCATATTTTTTGTTGCAAAAACAGGTCTTCTGTTACCCAATCCAAAAGGTTCAAATTTCTCCAGCTTCAAAATTAAGTTTTTAGTTACTTGTTTACTATCAATTTCTGCTTCAATCTCTAAAATCCGCTCCCCTTCGGGAAAAACTTTACTGTATTCTTCAATTCTTTTTTTGAAAATTGATATATTTTTGCTTAAAATAGAAAATCCTGCCGCTCCTGGATGACCTCCAATATCAATTAAAATATCAGAATGTTTTCTAATTACTTCAACAATATTTACTCCGTCAATAGACCGGGCAGAACCTTTGGAAATCTCCTCTCCAACAGAGATAGCAATTGTTGGACAAAAATATTCATCGCAAACTTTCCCTGCCACAAGTCCTATTATCCCGGCAGACCAATCTTCGCTAAAAAGAACATGTATCTTTTCTTTTTTATCAACCAAAGATTTTGCCTGCTCCAGCGCTTCCGCGGTCATTTTTTGACGGGTGGTATTTGTATCAGCTAAAAGTTTTGCTAATCTTTTTGCTTTAACCGGATCTTTCGTACAGAGAAGTCTCAAGGAATCTATAGCATGTTCTAACCTGCCCATGGCATTTAACCGGGGACCAATCATATAACCAATTTCAAAAGACTTAATACTGGAAATATTAATACCGGATTGATTAGCAAGTGCAAGCAAACCTGGGTTTTTTGTTCTACTTAAGATTTTCAGTCCTTCAAAAACAAATGCCCTGTTTAAATCAAAAAGTGATGTGAGATCGCAAATTGTCGCAATTGCGACAAACTGCAACAACTCCTCAGCTAACTCTTTTTTAACCAGATCCCTGATTAAACACCAGGCAACTGCTGCTCCGCACATCTTGGTTGAATGAACTATTGCATATGCTCCGGGCCATAAAGGTTCATTTTTTTTCTTAACGGGGGTGTGGTGATCAGTAATTATTAAATCTAAACCTAAACTCCTGGCAAATTTTGCCTGATCCACTGCCGCAATTCCATTATCAACTGTCACCACAACAGAAGCGCCAGAATCCTTAGCAAACTGGAGTCCTTTATTTGATATCCCATACCCTTCTTTTTCCCTATGCGGAATATATGGCAAAACTTTTGCCCCTAAGGAGGAGAGTGCTTTATATAAAATTGCAGATGATACTATTCCGTCAACATCATAATCACCATAAACCACTATCAGCTTCCCCTCCTTAATTGATTTTAGGATTCTTTTACTTGCTTTCTTGATTCCGGAAATCTGCAGGTCTTTTTTAAAATTGGAAATCTTCGGATAAAAAAATTTTGCCTTTCCCTCGGCAGTTTTGATACCCCGATTTATCAATAACTGTTCAATTAAATCATTGGATTTTTTAGGAACTATTTTCCACTTCATTTTTACATTTTTAACTAGCAAATTGTACCATACCGCACCAGGGTGTAGAATGAAACTTATGGATTATTCACTACCTACCAAGGTAAGCAATATTTTAAATAAATTTTATAAGGCCGGTTTCCAAATTTACATTGTTGGAGGCGCAGTCCGTGATCTTCTAATGGGAAAGAAGGTTTCTGATTGGGACTTTACTACAGATGCAAACCCTGAAGAGATTTTATCTCTTTTCCCTGATGGATTTTATAACAACAAATTCGGCACAGTCGCAATTCCACTGAAAGACACAAAAAATCCCCAAGAAGAAGAAGAAGAAGAAGAAGAAGAAGAAGAAGAAGAAGAGATTTTTGAAATTACTACTATGCGCAAAGAAGGAATATATGAAGATCACCGGCATCCTTTACAGGTTTCATGGACAAAAAAAATTGAAGAGGATTTGGCAAGAAGAGATTTTACTATCAATGCAATAGCGCTATCATCAAAGGGTAATCTGGTTGATCCTTTTCAAGGTCAGGATGATATTAAAAATAAGATAATAAGGTCTGTTGGAGAACCTGATAAGAGATTTAAAGAGGATGCTCTCCGCTTAATGAGAGCTATTAGGATTGCCACAGAATTGGAATTTAAGGTAGATCAAAAAACTTTTCAATCAATTAAACAAAATGCTTCTTCTTTAGAGAAGATCGCATTTGAGCGGATACGTGATGAATTATTTAAAATACTTTCCTCAGTAAATCCTCACATGGGTATGGTTATGCTTAGAAAAGCGAGGATAATACAAATCATTTTACCTGAACTTGAAAAATGCTTCGGTATAGCTCAAGAGGGACCAAAGCATGACAGAGTTTACGACATTGGCGAACATTCCCTTCTGGCGCTAAAGTACACTGATTCAAAAGATCCATTAGTCAAATTTGCTGCTCTTTTGCATGATATCGGGAAAACTAAAACAGTTAAAACAGAACCAGATGGCAATGTTACTTTTTACAATCACGATGTTGTTGGCGGAAAGTTAGCTTTAAACATTGCCAAAAGATTTAACCTGTCAAATAAACAAACAGATAAATTATACCTGCTGGTCAGGTGGCATTTGTTTACGGTTGACGAGCGGCAAACTGATTCTGCAATCAGGCGGTTTATTAAACATGTTGGACTAGAAAATATTGACGACATGATGGCTTTAAGAGTGGGAGATAGACTAGGCGGCGGCACTCAAAAAGCTGTTTCCTGGAGAATGGAAGAGTTTCAAAAAAGAATTAAGGAAGTTCTTAAAAAACCATTTTCTATCTCTGATCTAAAAGTTAACGGCAACGATGTAATGGAAACGCTCAACATAAAACCTGGGCCTAAAGTAGGTAAAATCCTGCAAAAGCTTTTTGAAGAAGTTTTGAAAAATTCATCAAAGAATAATCGTGAATACCTGCTAGAAAAAATGGGACAACCAATTTAATACCTAATTTAATAACCTAGTTTTTCTTCCCACCAAACAAGCAGTGCTGTAGCATTAAAGATTGAAGAATAAGTACCGGAAACAATACCAACCAGTAACGCCAGCACAAACCACCTTAGGGTTTCTCCGCCAAATAAAAGCATTGCCAGCAGCACAAAAACAACTGTCAAGGATGTATTAAAAGATCTGCCTAAAGTTTGAATGACAGATAGATTAGCAACATCAATGAATTTTCCTCCAATATGTTCAATCAAATTTTCTCTTATCCTATCAAAAACAACAATAGTATCATGCACGGAAAAACCAATAACTGTTAAAAGAGCTGTCACAGACAGGGTGTCAATCTCCACCCCATAAAATTTTCCCAGCATTGCAAATAAACCAATTAGTATCAGGATATCATGAATCAGCGCCACAACTGCAGCAATACCAAATCTCCATGAAGACTGAGGTTTGGGTATTTTTCTAAAAGAAAAAGCTATATATAAAACAATTGCCAAAGATGCCAATATGACTGAGATGAATGCTTTTTGGCTAAGCTCAGCTCCAATAATCGGTCCCACAAATTCTATTCTTCGCTCCTCTACTTGGCCAAATTTTTCGCCTAAATGCAGTTTAAGTTTACTTATCTTGCTTTGATCTACTGGTTTGGTACGGATTATATAAATATTGTCTGAAGAAACATTTATTTGACCAACTTCAATGCCTTGTGAGGAAATTTGCTGTTTTAATTCCTCCTTGTCTATATTTTTTTCAAATTGATATTCAAGCAAAGCTCCTCCTGTAAAATCTATCCCTAGTTTTAATCCGGAAGTAAAGAAAAAATATAACCCCGGTAAAATTACGAGTGTTGAAAAAATAAAATATAATACTTTAAACCGCATTAAATCTTTCATTTGTGTTTTTTGGCTTTATCTAAATCTTTGTGAAGTTCGTTTTTAAGATCCTCTATTGTTTTTTTGATTTTCTCTTCAACACTATCAATTTTTATATTTAAAAATTTCCAAAGCTTGCCATGATCGTCTTCCCTCAAATGATTCAAGAAAACTATTTTATCCTGCTTAGTAAGTTGCGACAAAACAGCATCTAAAATCATGTGATGCAAACTGGAATCTATTAACTTGGTAAGACGCTTTTTTTGCTCCGGAGACAAATCAAGCTTATCAAGCTCAACAATAACTGATTCTATCTCAACTAAATGACTGTAAAAATGTCTCATTTTTTATTAATTGCTTTTTTAATTGTAATCATTTTTCAATAAACAATCTGCTTTCTAAGATCCAAAGATAAAATTTCATGCTTCTCTCCTGACGCTAACCGGACCCAGGGGAACTTTATTCTCTGGGTCGTCTATAAAAAAATAAAGTACCGGGCCTTTTCTTGGTCCAGTTGCCAAACCTACCATGTCCATTACTTCCGGTGATCCTCCTAAATGTTTACCTGTCCATTCCGCAGGACCAGCATCACCAATAACTGCTACAACTGCTTGGCCGGTTTTGGGATTTACTACCAGCATTTTTCTGAACTTAAAAAAATCCCTGTATCTGGCGAAATTTTCTGCAAAACCAGAAGCAAGAAATGTCTGAATCGCCAGATAATAACGTTCTTTCTGTTTATCAGCATCTGTAAAACTTGTCTTAGAGGGCGCAAAATAACCCCAGGCACCCAAACTCGGAGCAATTCCTGCTTCACCATAATTTGCCCAATCAGATGTAGTATCTGCATGAGCATGTAAATTATCGCCCGGATAACGATATAAATGCTGCTCCCCTCCTATTAAACCATAATTTCTGTTTAATCGTAAATTATCCAGCTTTGCTGTCACTTTAAAACCAAATGTGCGAGATAAAATCTCAGTAATATTTTTTTCTTCTGCAGGATCTAACGGTCTAACCTCAGGAGGTACGTTTTCAGATAAAACTTTGGCAAGCAAGACATTCCGGTCAAAACCATCAAGCGCGTTTTTGCTGCTTACTACTAAATTTTGTGATAAAAGCTGCGGCTGATGAGGTGCAGTCAATAGCATCAATCCTCCAAGCGAACCTAATGCTAAATGCTTCAAAGATTCACCGTGCTTTTCCCAGAATTTATTTTGAATTGTACGATGACGACCTATCCATTTTTTCCGTAAATATTCATAGTGCGGGCTCATGCTTTTAAAATCCATTTTATTCACCTTTTTATTCACCTTGCATTAAATATCTTAAAAAAGTTCTGGTCACCACAACTGCTGTAAACATAGAAACTAAAACTCCAATTATCAAAGTTACGGCAAAGCCCCGAATCAAAGATGTTCCCAGCCAATACAAAATAGCAGCAGTTATAAGAGAGGAAACATTTGATGCCCAAATTGAAGACCAGGCTCTTTTAAATCCCAGCTCAAGAGCAACCTGTTTAGATTTCCCCCAGCGGATTTCCTCCTTTATTCTTTCGAAAATTAATATATTGGCGTCAACCGCCATTCCAATTGATAATATAAATCCTGCAATTCCTGCCAAAGTCAAAGTGAATTGTAATTGAGGAATAAAAAAACCTGTTTTAAAAATTGCCAGCACTAAAAGTGTATATATAACTAAAGCAGCATCAGCCACTAGTCCTAAAATGCCGTAATAAGCTCCCATATATACACCAACCACCCCAAGACCTATGACTCCTGCAACAATGCTATTGTTAACTGATTCCTGACCAAGCGTAGGGCCGACAAAATGTTGACTGATTAACTTTATGGGTACAGGCAAGGCACCGGCATTAAGTTCAATAACCAAATTCTTTGCCTCTTTAGTTGTAAACTCTCCAGTAATAACAGCATTTCCTCCATCAATCTCTTGCTGAACATTTGGCGCAGAAATAAGTTCATTGTCCAAAAATATTGCTAAAGGCTTATCTATATTCCTTTTGGTAATTTCCGCAAATTTCTTACCTCCTTCATCAGTAAACTCAATTGCTACCTGCGGACCACTCTTCATTCCTTCGCTTCCACCAAAAGTAACCTGAGCTCTTTTTAAATCAGCACCGGTTAAACCGGTCTCTTGGGCAAAAGCTAGTATTGACACACCTGATCTAGTAGCTTCAATCTCCTTAGCAGACATAGTAGCAGGCAATTCCCGGAAATCTAACTGTGCTGTCTTGCCTACCAAATTAGCAACAGCTGAAACATCTTTTAATCCAGGCAGTTCCACCAAAATTCTTCTTTTATCCTCTAATTTAGATGTTTGAACCACAGCTTCTGAAACGCCATATAAATTAACTCTTCTTTCAATGATGTTTTTTGCTGACTCTAAAGCGCTATCTCTATTTTCAGGATCAATCTTATCCATCTGGGTTTCCAAAACAACTTCTGTTCCGCCTTGCAAATCAAGACCCAATCTAAGAGGAAAATCTATAGTCAATTCTTTATTTAATATTCTAATTGACGGCGAAACCGGAAGATCTATCAAAATAGAAAAAACAAGAAGGATAATAATAATCCAAAGCAGATGTCTTGATTTCATGCTCAGATAATAATCCCTTCAAACAATTCATCCTCGTCGCCAATCAACATAATTTTAGGTTGAACCAATACTCTTAAAATAAACGGATCCCGTCTTTTTACTCTAAACTTAAATTCAGCTTCATCCATAAAAGAATAATTTATTTCTGTTTCTCTTTTTGCTTGCTCATCAGCAATAATAGCCTGCAGTTGTGGCAACACAACATTTCCAACAATTAAAACATTAACATCTTCGGCCGAAGAAGAATTACCTTTCAAAAATTTTGTTGATATGAAAGCATATTTTATCTTTCCAAGCTTCTGTTTGTTCTTTGTCAAATTCCCACCTATCCCTGTTGTCTTAGCAACCAATGCTAAAAGCTCTTTATAATAAATAAAATCCTTTCTGAACCGATACAGTCTTCTGTTTGCCCGCCATTCCGATGAAACCATATCATATTTTTCCATCCTGGCCAGCTCCCTGCGAACAGCATTAATTTCTTCTGAAACTCTTCGGACTATTTCACGAACATGAAAAAGCGAACCTGTTTCTGAAGATAAGAAAAGTTGTAATATTTTAACCCGGACTCTTGAGACAAATAATCCCTTAAGCATTTTAATCTCCTTTCCGGGCAGAAGTTTTGATTAGTAACTTACCTTTGCTCCTTCCGGAACAGTTTGAATCCAAATTAGACCTCCGTTAAATTGAATCTCTTTTCCGCTACCATCAACATATTTTGTTCTAGCTAAACGGCTTGCCTTAATCCATTTACCTTCTACTGCATTTCCATCCTGAAAAATCAATGCTTTTCCGCTACCAGTAGTTCTGTACAGCAAATGAACATTGCCTGGATAACCATCATTAGCATTTGATTCTTTCTCAAACTGAACAACAACATTTTTTACAGAAAGCTGCGTATTATTATTCAAATCAATATGATCTGACCCACCATTTTTTCTTTTGTAAGAATTAGTAGCTGCATCATAAATCCATTCAACATCATACCCTGGCTGAGATTCCCAAAAATTAACCTTTACATTTACCGCTTCTCCGCCGGCTTTATCATTCTTAAATTCCCAAGGAGTAAAATTCTTGTCCCATCTAATACCTGCCGAATCAGTAGCAGTCCAGCCTCTTTTTTCGCCTACTGCCCAAAGCTTAGCTGTAGTGGAATACATTGTATGCTCTGTCGCAACCGGATGACCTAGTCTTTGATAATCTCTCCAGAAAACAGGGAATCCTATGCTAAACTGGTTTAAATCTTTAGTTCCATACTTAATAATTTGCCCAAGCGCATCAGCCGGACCAGGAGTATTAGCCCCTCCAACATGTGCATATAGCGCATCGTATTCGCTTAACCAATCCAAGAAATAAGTCCTTGCCGATCTGACAGGCCCTACTTGAATATCCGAAAGATTACAATAATATAACGCCATAAACCTTGTGATTCCACCCTCAGCAATTACCTCATACACAACATCAGCAGCGCTCAGTCCTGATTGCGGTCTAGACTCTGTATGATTTTCAATCATCACAGCAAGAGGCCGCCTTTGATCCCAAAAATCTTTTGCTTTTTGAGTATGTTTCCTGCCGTTTATTGGGCAACTCTCAGTTTTAGGCTCATTAGGGTCTTCAATAAAAGCAGATGCAGAAGTAGGTAATGATACAGTTGCAACCTGCTCACCAGAAACAGCTGAACGGAAAATTCCTCCAAACAAATAATAAGAAATGCTTGCTGAACCACCGTATATTATAACTCCGATAATAATCAAACTTAAAATTTTTTGTAAATTTGTCAAACTAGCAAATATGTTCAAAATATTTTTCATATCTTTTTTTGTTCCAAGCTTAATCCAGAATCTTTGTTGATATCTTCATGATTCCTGAATCAAATTCAGGACAACACTTTATATCATTGTTCTTTCATTGCTTTTTTAATCACTGCTTCTTCTTCTTTTGATAGTTCATATTTAATACTTTTCCCTAAAACTATCTCTTTACCAAATACCCTAGTTCCACTTCTTGCATGCAAACTTGTCATCACAATTCCTGACCCTTTACTATCTAAGAAACAAACAGTGAAACTTATATTTCCCCCTGTATCATCATAAGGGTTAAAGCGCAAAAGTTCCATTCTTTGTATATGCTGCAAATCCTGAATTTTTATCGCTTCAATCCTGTCATCCAAATCAGATAATTCACTCTTAAAACCCGTAACCGTTTTAATTATCTCTGCAAATTTTTTCCTAATATCTCTTTCTCCTGATTTTGGAAAAAGCGATTTTATAAATCTATTTTGTTGCCAAACCACAAAACTTAAAAACCCAAGCCAAAGCAACAAAAAAACCACGGCTGCAAAAACAACCCAATCCGAATACATAAGTTACTCTTTAAATATAACCTGGGATAAATATTTTGTCAATGAGAGCTTAAGAATAGATATCAACTAATAAAACAGCTCTTAAGTTTTGTTCTGCAAAAAAAACTAGAATTAATTTTAAATTTTCCATAAAGATTTTTTGAGGTCTTTTTTTATTATCCCAAATAATTAAAACAATAAATTCACCTTATATTTATATAAATATATATCATACATGTAAAACAGCCTGTAGTTTTGGGTTCGGTTGGTTCTTGACAGGCTCATCTTATCATGCTAGGCTCAATTCACGCGTAAGAATTCATAACCATGGTTATTCAACAAAGCAAGAAACAGTCAGATCTTGAAAAACGCTTGCAATTGCTTCGAAGGCAAGTCTATGGGAAGGGTTTAAAAAACCAGAAAGCTAGTACATCAGTCAACCAAAAGATTACTAGCTCTAAAACACCAACTTACCAAGTTGCTGATATGCCAACCCATAAATCCAACGGCATTCAAATCTCATCTGATCTTGCTTATCTGAATCAGGATTTGCTCAAGATTCTGCTATTTGCATCTTGTACAATAGGCGCAGAAATCATTTTATTTATGCTTATAAGAAATAATATTTTAACTTTAAATTTTTTTTGAAGGGAGGTGAATTAAACTCATGCAAATGTATTGTGTCAAATGCCGAACAAAAAGGGACGCAGAAAATGTACAAGAAGTAACCATGAAAAATGGTAAAAAAGCCTCGAAAGGTACTTGCCCAGAATGTAGTACTTCAATGTTCCGAATCGGTGGCTAAAAAAAATCGGTGTCCCGATATACATCGGAGTTCACCGTTTCAAGAAATCCCGCAAAGCCTAGTCTAACTGGACAAGTGGGATTTTTTGTGATTAAAAATCGTTCCCTAAACAATATAGATTATTTTTACAAGCATCTTATTTGATCCTAAAATCATTATATAGTAAAATATTAAAGCCTAGGAAACAGGATAATCGGTCTGATGAGTTACAAGACGATATCGGACAGGAAAGTCCAGACAGCATACAGCAGGGTGGTCTCGCGCAAGCGGACAGCCGCAAGGCCTAGTTAGAGCAACAGTGACGATTCGGGTGGCGCCGGGTGAAACGATCAAGCTACTGGATATTTGATTTGTAATACCGCAAAGGTTTTTCCTGAGCAAGTAAAGCAAGTCAAAGGGCAATCCTCCCCGCTGCAATCCTAGAACCAACAAAGCTGCTTGCTTAATTGTTGAAATAAGGAGCATTAGATAAATGATTATCAAGTGGATCCCATTCAGATCAAGATCCACCGAACAGAATCTGGCTTACTACCTTCCTAGGCAATCTGAATTTAGATAGTTGCTGCCCGAATTAAATCAGAAAATATAACAAACAGAAAAATATAATAAAAAAGTTCTTACTAATTTCCTAAGCACTAAATTATTTCTTCTTCGATTATCTCTATTGCAATTATTTGTATCACTACTGCCGCTGGTACCGCTAGTAGTGCTCCTGAAATCCCAAGTAGTTTACCTCCTATAGCAATTGCTAAAATTACTACCAAAGGATTTAAACCAACTGCTCTCTTCATTACCTGAGGCACAATCAAATGATTTTCTAATTGCTGAATTAATAAATACATTATTGTAACCCCAACACTTAAAACAGGAGAGATTGTTAATGCAAGAAAAATAGCAGGCAGAGCTGATACAATGGGTCCAATAACAGGCACTACCTCCATAATGCCGGCCACCATAGCAAGAGGCAGAGCGTAAGGGATATTCAAAATTGTTAAACCAATATAAGACAAAACACCTATAATTAAGGTTAAAACTAATTGTCCGCGCATCCAAGCTCCTAACTTTTCTTCAATTTTTATAATCAACTTCCTTATTCTTTCTTCTTTTCCTTTAAATAAAGATGAAAACCGATTTTCAAGACTATCTTGTTCCAGCAACATGTAAAAGGTTATAACTAATAAAAAAATTATTGTTAAAAAATTATCGAAAACCGAGAGAGTAATCGAAAATAGGTTTTTTGAAAGGAAAGTTAGCTCTGACGAAAAAACAGATTTATCAAAATTTGTAATATTAAAAAACTGTGCTAATAACCCCGGAGCAGCTACTACTAATTTCGTGCTCTGTTCAATCAAAGGAGGCGCAATGCTGATAACTAAACCTCCTAAAACAGCTATAATAATAATATAGGTAATAGTGATGCTTAAAACTTTCGGTAATCTAAATTTAGTAAAAAATTTAACTAAAGGAGAAAGTGCTGATACAAAAATAACCGCAACAAATAAAATTATCAAAAGATCCCTGATTAAATAAGTAATCCAAAGAGTTAAAAGGAAAAGAGCCGTGAATATAACTGTCCGATGAGAAATATCAATTTTTTGCCGCATATACTCAGGTATCATACCATTTACGCACCGTTTTTTCTATTCTGACGAGATAATTCTTATCAGTTATATCAAACCATAAAGTATTTTTTTCTTTCTTAAACCAAGTTATTTGCCGCCTTGCAAACCCGTGAATCTTCCCCTGCAACCGTTTAATTAATTCCTCTCTATTAGTATTTTTTCTTTCCAAATAATCTGCCAATACTCCGTATTCAAGCCCTAATTGTTTCATTCTTTCAAGGCTTAAACCATCCTTGTATAACTGTTCTACCTCTTCAATTAATCCTTGATCTAACCTGTCAACCACACGGTCATCAATTCTTTTATATAAAACTGCCCTTGGAGCAGTTAAACCAATTTTTAAGATATTGCAATTCTTAAGTTTTGAATTTATTTGCCTAATTTTTTGCGGTTGCTGCAACACCACTTCTATTGCTCTAACCAACCTCCTTGGATTTTGCCTGTCAGAATTGTTCATTTTTCCCCATTTTTGAGAAGAAATTTCTTCAATTTTTTTTTGCATTTCCTTCAAGGATAAACTTTCTAAGTGTTTACGCAGCTTAAGATTCGCTGGAACCGATAGATTGGACAGTCCTTCAAGCAAAGCTTTCAGATAAAAACCAGTACCGCCTACTATAATAGGAAGCTTTCCTCTGTTTAGGGTGTCTTCTACCGCCCTATTTGCATCCTTAACATAATCATAAACTGTATATTGCCTGTTTGGATCTGCCACATCATGCATCCACACTTTAATCCCATCCATTTCCCAAAAACCCCTACCTTTTGCTACCTCCACCTTCTCGCCCGGCATCTTTCCGGTACCGATATCTAGTTTTTTATAAACTTGCCTTGAATCACAGCTGACTAATTCCCCATTTAACTTCTTAGCAAGCTGAAGCGCCAAATCAGTCTTACCTAACGATGTCGGACCCAAAATAACTAATAATTTCTGTAAATCTAAATCCATAAAATAAATTCTTAAAATAAATATTGTTATAATCAGTTAGCGAATGAAAACCATTATACAACTTCTATCCGTAATATCCCCTTCAATAGTAATTATTTATTAAAAAAACTTAAATTCTCATTTAACCTTTTTGAATAAATATCAAATTAATTATGTCGTAATCGGTTCAAACGAAAAAAAGGTCTATCAATCCAATATGAATTTTTTCAATACCAATTTTCAGTTAGTTAAGCAAACAGAAAATTATAAAATCTACAGAACTAATTAATTCTATATGATAAAAAGAACTCTCCTAAAATTTACATTGTCCAAATATTAAAAAAGCTAATCATTATAACTCCCCATAAATTTATCAACACGCTAAGGACAATTAAGAGCTTAGCCCACCATTTAAAATGGTTTTGCAAGCCACTAGTTGTCAATATTATTAGGTAAGGCATAAAATCTAGGGCAAAACGGTAACCGAATTGGGTTGAACCATTGTTGCCATGCGCCAAACCCGGCAAAGAGATCACGATTAATGCCACCAAAGAGGCTATTGATAATTTCGTCCTGAAGTTTGCACGGATTACTAATAAAAATGCCGGCGTGACAAACCATAAAGCCATAATATAAATGGAGGGAACAATATACGGCAGCTGATTAGAAAAAACAGGTAAGGATGTAAAAAGTTCATTAATATGGATCGGTATATAGCGGACATCAAATAGTCCGTACCTATACCAGGGTTCGTTGAAAATCGGTAATAAAGAATATCCAACATCAAAAATTGTTCCGAAACGGAAATAATTATAAACACCGTTAAATAAAACTGCAGGAGCAAGTCCGACGAAAAATAAAAACAAATTCCGAAAGTTCAAAACAAATGTCTTATCTTTATATCGAAAGAACTTTTGGTGCAAATAGAAAAACACAAAAGCTGCAGCCAAAATAGTCGGCAATCGGGCAAGATATGCTGCTCCAATAAAAAAACCGATCAAAAAAAATCTCTGTTTTGTCGCAAGCTCTAAAAGACTTAACCACAAAAAAAATAGAGCAACTATATGGGCAACATACCAGGAAGACCCTACCTCAGCATGATACCACTGTATTGTGCCAAAAGCATATAGAATACTTACCCATAAAGAGAGTTTATTATTTCTAAAAAATTTGGAAATAACAATATAGGACAACGAAACATTAACCGCTCCCAGCGCTATTGACAATATCGGCTGATAAAAACTAGTTCCGAATATGGCAATAAAAGGCATCAGTAAAATTGCAGGCATTGGCGGATACACAACAAAATAATGACCATTCCAACTAGCTAGTTCTGTTAGTATATTTGGAACGTAAAGGTGTCCATGCAAAAAGGCATCTGCAAGATAGACAAAATGATTCCACTGGGCACCTTCTCCTCTGCTCGAAAAAAGATAAACAAATAAGGTTGTAAGAAATAAAATAAGGCTGTTTCTAAAATGATTACGCATTTATAATATAATCGCGAGGCTTCTTAAAACTTGTTGCGATATAATTATACATGATGTTAAAAGGTAAAAATTCTTCTAAAATTATTCTCTTAGTAATCATTACGCTCGCGATCAGAATCGTATTCAGTAACTTGCCCTCGTTTGAATATGATGAAAACGCCTATAGAATATGGAGCGCTAGACTAGTAGAAAAGGGGCCGTCACAGTTTTATTCTACGCAATTTTTTACAAATAATCCTTTAGGTGGATTATACGCATTTTGGTTTATGGGTCTTTTTAAAAACACTTTTTTGCCTAACCTTTCTTTTTTCTCAGGAAATTTTGATTTGCTGCTTAAACTACCAGCCAATATCGCTGATATAATTTCAGCTATCCTAATTTTTGTTTTAATTAGAAAACGCATGGGCCCAAAATGGGCCACAGCAGGGTTTTTAATGTACGCGTTAAACCCTGCATTAGTTTTCAATTCATCTGTCTGGGGTCAGTACGACGGATTGTCCACGCTTTTTCTACTAATCTCAATCTTCATGATCTTCATAAAAAAGATTCCAGAACTGGCAACGTTATCCCTTGCAACGGCTTTAGTAATAAAGCCTCAAGCCATATTCTTCGTTCCCGCATTTATAATCCTGATTTTATTAACAGTAAAACCGTTAAGATGGTTCTCCTCTTTGTTGACATTTTTTATAACAACTCTAGTTTTATACTTACCCTTTTTTCCCACAAACCCCATTTATGGATTATTCTACGTTAATCGAAATTCAGTTAATCTTTTTAACTGTACAAGCTGTTTTGCGTTTAATTTTTGGGGCATTTTTGGAAATTGGCAAAATGATTTACAAAATTTTACCAACATACCCTTTGCATATTGGGGAGCGATATTGCTTTTTACCACTCTTTTACTAATCCTATTAGTAAAACCTCTTGCGCTAAAGTTTAAACCACCATATTTTTACCTAACCACTGCAATATCTATTATGGCTTTCTTCATGCTTCTTACCAGGATGCACGAGCGCTATCTTTTTTCATTCTTCCCTTTTTTACTGTTAGCAGCAATCATGTTGAAATCAAAAATATTAACATTTTTTTATATCCTTATCTCAACTTTACACTTGTTAAACTTATATCTGCCTTATGCTTACTATAATAACCATGCTAAAGTGACAAATTTACCAATAAATTATTTAGTCAATAATTTTCAGGTTTTCTCGTTTATTTCTTTTCTAAGTTTTATAATACTCATTCTTTATTATTTTTTTTATGTTAAATAAAATTCAGTTTCTTAAAAATCCTAAATATATACTGATATTAATACTGCTCTTGACTGCTTTTTTACGTCTATACAGACTAGATTACCCAGATAAATATATATTTGATGAGGTCTACCATGCATTTACAGCTAAAGAATATTTAAAAGGATCTGTCTCTGCTTGGGAATGGTGGACCACCCCACCGCCGGATGTGGCATATGAGTGGACTCATCCTCCTTTGGCGAAAGAAATTATGACAACTTCCATGTTCTGGCTCCAATCACAAAATGCATGGGCATGGAGATTACCAGGAGCATTATTTGGAATTTTATCTGTTTATCTTGTTTATTTATTGGGACTAAAAATATTAAAGAATCAAAATGCTGCATTAATTGCCGCATTTGTGTTTTCTTTAGATGGACTAAATTTTGTTCAATCACGAACAGGAATGAATGATATTTATTATCTGACATTTACTCTGGCATGCATACTCGCTCTTTTAAATAGAAAATACTTTTTTTCAGCAATATTGTTTGGCTTGGCTCTTGCCAGTAAATGGGCAGCTGTCTATGTATTTATTCTCATACTTTTTGTTTTAGCAAAAGACCGAAAAAAGAATAAATTATATTTATTTATTTTTATTCCACTAATAATTTACCTACTTTCATATTTTCCTTTTTTCTTCATAGGACATACTTTCAGTCAATTTAAAGAGTTGCAGCAACAAATGTGGTGGTACCATACCAATCTTAAAGCTTCTCATCCATACTCTTCTCCCTGGTGGTCATGGCCTCTAAATTTGTATCCTGTCTGGTATTTTGTAGATTATCAAAAAAATAATATGGCTAATATTTTCGCCTCCGGCAATCCTATGGTTTTTTGGACGGGGAGCGTTGCCATTTTATTAACCGCTTGGGAGGTAGTCAGAAAGAAATCAATGAATTTGATTTTCATTCTTTTGGGATTTTTCATCTTTTGGCTACCTTGGGCTCTTTCTCCAAGAATCATGTTTCTATATCATTTCAGCCCATCAGTTCCTTTTTTAAGCCTTGCGATGGGACATCAATTAAGCAAAGCTTTAAATGATAAAAAGAAAAGGAAGTATGCGTTTGGATTATTACTGCTACTGCTGCTGAGTTTTATTATAATTTATCCTTTTTTAGTAGGTATCCCTATTCCGAAAAATCTCATAAAAATATTCTTTCTAACTAATCTTTCGAAAAACCCCTTTTAATCAAGCTGAATTATCCAATCCTTAAATTGATTGGCAAAATTATATTCGGATTTTTCAGCTAAGGATTCGTCCAAAAATCCACCAATGGCGCGTGCTGCTAAAACAGTTTTTAATTTGTTTTTCTCGTAACCTTTAGTTAATAACCGGAAATAAATATTCTGAGCAATTGATGGATTTTTTAATACAGAAAAAACTCTTTGTATCAAATAACAAATATCATAGCCTTCAACACTATCCGATCGTGAATGCTCACCATCTATTAATCCCAATCTCGAGTTTTGCAATCTAATCATGTGCCAAGGAGTAAAATCCCCGTGTCTTGGCCGGCTGATTAGCTCGTCTACGCCCTTTTCAACAATTTTTAAAAGAATATCTGTCTTAAATTTTTTGCGGACACCTGTTGGTATATCATTAAACCACTTGTTTGCTTTATCTGTGAATTTTTGTTTAAAATCTGCTGCTTTATCTTCATATTGACAGGTAGAGAATTTAATCTTCGGCATTTTTTGTATTAACTCAGAAAGCAAAATAATATCTTCTATATAAATAGGTAATTGAGTAGCATCTTCGTTGATATCACAGAGTATTTCTCCGTCAAAATAATCTGTTATCAGATAGAAAAATTTTTGTTGATATAAACCGCTTTTAAAGTTTTTAGGAACCTGATATGGCAATTCCTTGGGAAAATATTTATTAAAATAATCGTTCCAGGAGTATTCGTTTTTTGTAACAACACTAATTCCCTCACTGGTTGACAATTTTAGGAAATAATCAACATCGTTCTTCGTTAAAATCCCCAATACATGTCTGCTGGCATTCCACAATTTTTTAACATTATAACTGTCTTGAAAAAAAGATTTTATCCTACTAAGATCGAGTTTTTCACCTGAGCGGTAATTAAGAATTTTATTTCCTTGACGAACTTGAAACGATTTTAGTTTTTTAATTACCACAATTACTTGATTAGTCGTTTGAGGGTTTTACCTGCAGTGAAACCCGGGGTCTTTTTTTTAGGGATCTGGATAGTTTCACCTGTTTGTGGATTTCTGCCTCTCCTGGCAGCCCGAGATCTTATTAGAAATGTCCCGAAGCCTGTTATGACTACTTTTTCGCCCCGAACCAATCCGTCTCTGATTAAATTAAAAGTACTATTAACAGCATCTGCAGAAGCTCTTTTTGTAAGATTTGCCTTTTTCGCAACTTTCTCTATCAACTCATTCTTTGTCATACGTCAAATAAATTACCAGATGTTTTTACTTTTATCAAGCCCCAAAATGTCAAAACGTTAGAATAAGTTATTCTGTCTGATTATTTAGCACAAAAAAACTCAAAAAAAATTATTGCTTTTAAAAAAATATTGGTAGGTTAGAAATTAAATTAAGGGCTTAATAGTTTTTCGGAAATGGACTTAGGGGGTTGTCATTATACTTTCAGAGTAACGCGTTTCTCTAATAGCAGTTATTTTTACCGCTCCAGGAACCATCACCTCTTTAGAAATCCGCTCAGCTATATCGTGAACTAATTTTGGTAATTCATCATCAGGAATTCTTTCCGGAGCAACAATTACCCGAACCTCACGTCCGGCTTGTACAGCAAATGCTTTCTCCACACTTTCAAACGACATTGCAATTTTCTCTATATCATCCATTCTTTTAATATAATCTCCAACATTTTCATGTCTGGCGCCGGACCTGCTGCTTGATATTGCATCGGCAATATAAATCAGGATAGATTCAACGCTGGAAAATGCCTTATCTTCATGATGTTCAGCTATGCAATTGATAACTTTTTCCGGTAATCCGAATTTTTTTGCCAGTTGCACACCTTTGTCAACATGGGTTCCACCGTCTGTCTCAACCGTTACTTTACCTATATCATGCAATAAGCATCCGAGTCGAACCACATTCACGTCTGCCCCAATCATTTTTGCCAACGCAATCCCTATTTGTGTTTCCTCTTGGGTGTGCTGAATCAAATTTTGTCCGTAGGAATACCGGAACTTGAATCTTCCAATCATATCCATCAACTCAACCTGCAGATTATAAACTCCAATATCATGGCAAAGTTTCTCTCCTGCCTGACGCATCAACTTATTAACATCTTTTTTAGTTTTCTCAACAATTTCCTCAATTCTCTGCGGTTGAATTCTCCCATCTTTCATTAAGCGTTCAAGAGAAACCCTGGCAATTTCTCTTCTGACAGGATCAAAGGATGACAGAATCAATGCATCTGATATCTCGTCATCCATTATCACGTCAACACCTGTGGCTTGCTCAAAAGTCCTAACATTCCTACCTTCTTTACCAATAATTCTTCCTTTCATTTCTTCATCAGGAAGTTTCATTTTAGAAGTCGTAAATTCAGATATGTAATCTGTTACTCCATGTAGCATAGCGTTAGCTAAAACCTCTTTAGCTTTTTCGTCTGCTGTAAGTTTAATTTCTTCTTCAGCCTCTTTTATTTTTTTTGAGATTTCACCAGCTAGTTCTTTGTCTACATTTTCCAGTAGAATTTTTTTAGCTTCATCTTTTGATATAGAAGAAACTTTTTCCAGTTTGGAAACCAGCTCTTTTCTGACTTTTTCCAACTGCTCAAGTTTTTCATCAACCAGCCTTTGCTTTTCAGCAATTTGCCGTTCTCTTTCCTCTAAGATGCCCTCACGTTTGGCTAATTCTACTCCTTGTTTAACATAATCATCACCTGAACTAATCGGTTTAAATTTTCTTTGCATATTTAATTTGAGTACAGAGAACTACCGATTAAACTCGGTTAGAAGTATTTATTAATGGATGTAAATTTTTATCCATAAAATCCATAACTCTTTTGCGCTCCCTTGCACTCAACTTATTTCATTTTACATCAATTTAGTTGTTTTTTCAACAACTTCCTTGATTACGTCATATTCAAAACCTCTTCTCCTTAAAAAATCATAAGCCTTTTTCTTAAATTTTTGAGGTTCCAGGTTTTTCCAAACTCTCACTTTTTTCTCCAAAGCTTTTTGAGCCAACTCTTCTTCTTTAACAACTAATGCCTGATTACTGATGATTTCCTCTATAATTTCTTTACTGATCCCTTTCTGAAAAAGCTCTATCTTAATTGCCCGAATTCCTTTTTGTTTACGTCTTCTGGCATCTATCCAGACTCTGGCAAATTCTAAATCATTTATTATGTTTTTTTTCTTCAAATTTTCTATCAGCGCCTCAACAACTAAATTGCTAATCGGTTCTTTTTTTTTAATTTTCAATTTCCAATTTTTAGTCTTAAAATAATCCCTAACTTCTTTTTCCGAATGCTGTCTCAGGCTAAACCACCTATACATCGGCTCCATTAATTTCCCCACCTCTGCCTCAAACAAAATCTTTTTCATATCCTCTGACGCTAAAATCTTTCCAACTACTAATCTTTGGTTTACGACCAAATCTTCGTCTGCACCAAAAGCAAACTCTCCATCAATAAAAATATTAAACCTGCGAGGATTCTTTTTTTGAGATGTGACTTTCGTGATTTTAAACATGGGATATATTATTCAATCAAAGCAAGAATTTACTTGAAGAATATTAAAACTTACAAGGAAATTTTTCGTTCGTCACTTGAAGAATATTATATGGCTTTTGCAACAGCTTCCTTTTCTTGTCCTACTATAATTTTTTCCTTACCTTTTTTTTGTTTGCCCCAAGCTTCCTTTATTTCTTTTTCCAAATTTTGCGCTTCTTTTTTGCTCTGCGAAGCAGAAGAACCTCTCTCGTCCTCTCCTTTAAGATAATTTATAGCAGCAACCCTTCCCTGACCTAATAATTTATCGCCCCATTTTATAAATGCACCGGACTTTGTTAAAATTCCAAGCTCTATCCCTATATCCAAAAGTTCCCCTTCGTAGGATATTCCGTTCTCATCCATGTCAAGTTCTGCAATCCGGAATGGGGGAGCAATCTTATTTTTAACAACCTTTATTCGGTGCCTTGAACCAACAACCACGTCTCCGTCTTTTATATTGGAAATCCTTCTGATATCCAAACGGACAGAAGCATAAAATTTTAAAGCCAATCCTCCTGGAGTAGTTTCCGGATTACCAAATACAACTCCAATTTTTTGTCTTAATTGATTGGTGAAAATAATAATTGTGTTGGTGTTAGAAACAGCTCCGGTTAATTTCCGAAGAGCTTGCGACATTAAGCGGGCTTGCACGCCCATAGAAGAATCTCCCATTTCTCCTTCCAACTCAGATTTTGGTACCAAAGCCGCTACAGAATCTACCACCAAAACATCTATTCCGCCGGAACGGATTAAACTTTCAGCAATCTCCAAAGCTTGCTCCCCAGTATCTGGTTGAGAAATTAAAAGATCATTTAAGTTTACACCAATGTTTTTTGCCCTTTGGGGATCCAGGGCATGTTCAACATCAATAAACGCTGCCACTCCACCTTTTTTCTGAGCCTCAGCAATTACATGCAGAGCAATCGTTGTCTTTCCGCTTGCTTCCGGACCATAAACTTCTACAATTCTTCCTTTAGGCAAACCGCCAACACCTAATGCTAAATCCAAGGCAAGAGAACCTGTTGAGATAACTTCTGTTGTGAATTTTTCAACCCGCTCACCTAAACGCATAATGGAACCTGTGCCGTATTGTTTTTGGATTTGAGCCATTGCAGCCGAGATCGCGGCTTTCTTAGCTTCATCGTTATGTGCCATATGTTAAAGATTACCAAATATTTCCCAAAGTACAATACCCCAAAATAATATCCAACCTATTATTAAAAATAGATAGGGTTTAACCGCAGACCTACAATGTCGGAGATAAGGGAATTGAACCCTTTGCCTCTCGTACCCCATACGAGCGTTCTACCGATGAACTAATCTCCGCAACTTGTTGTATTTTATCACCAGCCTCCGTAGAATACTGCCGATATCTATAGTGAAATATGTTAAAATTATATAGGAGTATTGTATAGAAAATCAGCGACTAGGAAAAATATATTCAAAAAATCAAATAAACATTGCTACTGTCATAGGAGGACCCCCTATAGCCGGTTATTTGATATCGCAAAATTTCAAGGTTTTTGGGAATAAAGAAACGGCTAAAAAAGCAATAGTCATAAGTTTGATATCAACTACAATTTTAATTGGAACATTTATTTTTCTTCCAGAAAGTATCGCAAGTAAAATTCCATATATTGCATTTACAATAATACCAGTAGTTGTTACTAATTACGTCGTTCGGACATATCAAAGTAAAGAGATAAACGAATATCTTAAAAAGGATTGCTCAAAAGCATCTTCTTTGGAAGTATTCGGAAAAAGTATTGTTTCGCTTTTAATTATGGTAATAATAGTCAGTTTATTGTTAAATCTAATTGATGTTAAATATAATTATGGAAATTATTTAAAAAACTACTGCAATTCCTCATATAATGAAGGAGGTATTCAAAAGAATAAAGTATACGTACCTGAAGACGCGTCGTGCTTTGTTCATAAACGATTAGAAAACAAAGGGTATACTCTCAAACAAATTGATAAAGTTTTAACTCTCGAATTTGAATATCAAAAGAAAATTGGGTTAATTGATAAACCAAACCAAACCGTTTCTAACAACTCCACACCATATAATCCTCTCCCTTTTATTTTAGAACATCAAACAATAGCTTTATCAGATGAGCAAATAAACGAGATTCTTACCGATGAAGAAGAATACCTAAAACTTATAGGCACAATAGAAAATAAAACTAATTAAAGTGATTACAGAGCAATCGCAAAATCGTGCGCAAAAAATACTAGAGCGAAACCGAAAGCCAAGCTGATAAAGGGTAGCACGAAAAGGCGCATGCCGCCTACTTTTGGCGAAAACTGGTTCGGATTTTTTATAAAGGTCAACTATATGAAACTAATTTCTTTAAATACCTGGGGCGGAAAATGTTTTAATCCGTTAATTGCCTTCATAAAACAACACTCCCCGGATACTGATATTTTTTGTTTTCAGGAAATGTCTGATACGAAATCGGATGAAAAAATGTGTGGAGATTTTAGGGCAAATCTGCTATCTGAAATAAAAATGGTTATACCAAAATTTAAGGTATTTTATTTCCCGGTAGTTAATGGTTTTGATTTTAATGCTAACCCCTTTGCATACAATTTAAGCTTTGGCCAGGCAATGTTTGTAAATAATTCAATTAAAGTAAACTCTCAATGTAATTATTTCGTTACTAAAGAGAAAAACTTTAAGGTTCTTAAAAAAGATTTTTCCAACCTGCCTAGCCCTTTGCAATATCTTTGCTTTTCCAGTAACGGGGAAAATTATCACATATTTAACTTCCACGGCACCCCAATGCCCGGTGATAAACAAGATACTAGAAAGCGTCTGAGTGAAGCCCGAAAAGTGAAAAAAATTATTAACAGCAAAATAGGTCATAAAATTCTAATGGGTGATTTTAATCTACTGCCTAATACCCGAAGTATTAAAATTTTAGAAAATGGTATGAAAAATCTAATAAAAGAATTCAATATCCAAAGGACCAGAAGCAAATCTAGTCTGTTTTTCGGAAAATCAAATTTCCAAAAATTTGCCGATTATACTCTTGTTTCAGAAGGAATTAAGGTAAAAAACTTTGAGGTTGCAAAAGTAGAGATATCAGATCACCTGCCAATGATTTTAGAATTTTCTTAGAATCATTTGAAATATCATTACGAGATGATAATAAATCTCAGGATAAAGAAATTATGAGTATACATCTTAATATTAAAATTTATGGCTTAGTCCAGGGTGTGTTTTTCCGGGCCACTGCTAAAGAAAAAGCTGATAGTCTATCAATAACGGGATTTGCCAAAAATATGCCGGACGGATCAGTTTTCATAGAAGTAGAGGGTGAAAAGAAAAATTTAGATAAATTTGTGAAATGGTGTCACATTGGTCCCTC
>Ga0180007_10000807_pt1 | contig 47747 bp, 40 predicted proteins | sample MM_PC_MetaG_FD_121122 | JGI IMG/M metagenome (GOLD analysis project Ga0180007, IMG submission 121122) | Groundwater microbial communities from the Aspo Hard Rock Laboratory (HRL) deep subsurface site, Sweden - MM_PC_MetaG | ecosystem: Environmental > Aquatic > Deep subsurface > Groundwater... | reverse complement strand
GGATCTCGGTGATCGCTGCGGTCAGGGTCGTCTTGCCGTGGTCCACGTGGCCGATCGTACCGACGTTGACATGATCCTTCGTTCTTTCAAACTTTGCGCGAGCCATGGCTGGCATCCTCCCGTAAAGATTGTCCCGGACGTACGCCGCACGAGTCCGGGCATCGTCCCACAACTACGCCACCTGCTACCCACTGGAGTCCGGCGTTCCAAGCGAAAATACTGGAGCCCACGAGCAGATTCGAACTGCTGACCGCTTGCTTACCATGCAAGTGCTCTACCGGCTGAGCTACGTGGGCTCTTTCGAAATCTTCATTCATCGCGCCGTGGTCATGGCTGTCGCCATCAACCGTCAACACCGGTGGACTGGAGCGGGAAACGGGATTCGAACCCGCGACCCTCAGCTTGGAAGGCTGATGCTCTAGCCAACTGAGCTATTCCCGCCCCTGATCTCTTCAAACCAAGGTCATTGCTGCACCTTGTCTTGCATGATGGTGGCGGGGGATGGATTCGAACCATCGAAGTCGTTCGACGACAGATTTACAGTCTGTTCCCTTTGGCCACTCGGGAACCCCGCCACGCTTTTCCATCCTGGGTCAAATGCTGGAGCTGGCGAGAGGACTTGAACCCCCAACCACCTCATTACAAGTGAGGAGCTCTACCAATTGAGCTACGCCAGCTCTGACTCTCAAAATCGGCCCTTGATCCAGACAAAAGCCCACCAGCTGAGACGGTTCAAGGCCTCTGCTGTGGGCGCCCCGGATTCAGCGGGCCCAACAATCTATATGACCAAGGAGCTAAGTGTCAAGAGAAAAGGGGATCTCGACCTAGCCTGATGACAGCCGCCTCACGACGGCGCCGTCGGGACCATCCTCGACAAGGAAACCGAGGATCGCGATTTCATCCCGGATGGAATCGGCTGCTGACCAGTCCCTGGCCCCTCTCGCTTCTTCGCGACGCTTCATCAAAGCCGTCACTTCCAACGGAACCTCGGCGACCTCATCGCAGGCGAGACTGTCGATGCCACCGGAATGCAATCCCAGGATCGTCACGACATCCGTCAGGAATTCCCACGCTTCATCAAGAAGTGCCTGGTCCTTCACTCCCGACCCGGCAGCAGTGTCGTATTGATTGATGTCCCTGATTAGGGAGAAGACAGCGCCAAGTGCGCCACCGGAATTGAAATCATCGTCCATGGCGGCAAAAAACTTACGGCGGGATGCCCGCAACGCCTTTTCGAGAATCTCGCCCGGCCCGGAGATCAATCCGTTCGGCACCGCCTCGACATCCGAGTTTCGTCGGTTGCGGAGGGTCCGAAGGCCCCGTTGAAGCCGTCCGAGTGCTGTTTCAGCCTCCCGCAGGCGGTCATCCCCGTAGTCGATCTGGCTGCGGAAGTGGGCGTTGAGCAGGAAAAACCGGACGACTTCGGGGGCAAACTTCGCGAGCACATCCCCCATGGCGAAGAAGTTGCCGTCGCTCTTGGACATTTTTTTGTCGCCGAGATAGAGCAACCCGTTGTGGAGCCAGTAGTTGACGAATTTCTCCCCGGTTCGGCAGCAACTCTGGGCGCACTCGTTCTCGTGGTGGGGAAACAGGAGATCACGTCCGCCTCCGTGAAAATCGAAGTGGTTGCCGAGAATCTTGGTCGACATGACCGAGCACTCGATGTGCCAACCCGGACGGCCCCGTCCCCAGGGTGAATCCCAGCCCGGCTCGTGGTCAGGCGAGGATTTCCAGAGAGCGAAATCCAGAGGATCTTCCTTGAGATCGCCGACATCGACACGAGTCCCACTCCTCATGTCGTCCACATCACGGCCTGAAATCAATCCGTACTGGTCGAACGAACGCACCTTGAAGTACACGTCGCCACCGGAAGGGTAGGCGTGATCCTTTTCCACCAGAGCTTCGATGAAGGTGATGATTTCCGGGATGTGCCCGGTCACCAGAGGGTACTCGTGGGCGGGTTGCAGATTCAGGGCGGCGGCGTATTCGTGATAGAGATCGATGTTCCGTTGGGCAACTTCGGCGGCGCTGATGCCCTCTTCGCGGGCCTTGACGATGATCTTGTCGTCGATATCCGTGAAATTCTGGACATGGGTCACCTCGTAGCCGAGGTACTCGAGGTAGCGTCGGATCATGTCGCAGGCGACGAACGCGAACATATGGCCCACATGGGGCTTGTCCTGGACGGTCATGCCACAGACGTACATGCCGACCCTGCCCGGATGGATAGGCTCGAACTTGCGGCGTGTCCTCGCGATATGATCATAGACGTGCAGGGCCATGGCCCCTCCTTCGTCACTGCTTCGTTGCGACCCGGAGTGTCCTTCAGGGCCGCGAGCGGCAGATCGCATCGCGGCAGAGATCGGTCAAGAAATCCGGGAAACCGATCCCCACGACCTGAGCCGCCTTGGGCACGAGGCTGAGGGTGGTCATGCCCGGGATGGTGTTGATTTCCAGACAGGAATAGGTATCGCCATCAAGCCGAAAGTCAACCCTGGCGACGCCCCGGCAGCCGATCAAATCGAAAAGACGCTGGGCGTCGTCACTGATTCGCTCGTAGACAGGGGAATGAACCGGGGCAGGACAGAGGTACTCACACGCCCCGGCGGTGTACTTGTTGGCGTAATCGTAGAATCCCTCATGGGGCCGGATCTCGATCAGGGGCAGACGGCGACCCATGAAAATCGTCGCGGTCAGTTCCCGGCCAGGCACATACCTCTCCAGGAGGATCGACTGCCCTTCGGCGGCGACAGCCTCGACAGCCTCAGGAAACCCTTCTTCGTCGTCGATCAGCCTGATCCCGACACTGGAACCGTCGCGGTTGGGCTTGGCGATCACGGGCCATCCGAGCTCAGTTCCGGCTCGACGCGCCAGGGCAGCCAGATCGATGTCGGCCAGCTGGACATCGCGTTGATCGTGGCTCCTGTCACCCGGACAACCGTCGCCGCTGATGTGCAGCCAGTCGGGCGTCTCGATACCTGCACCCCGCATCAGGCGCTTGCAGGCGGCCTTGTCCATGGCCAGGCCGCTGGCGACCGGACCGCTCAAGGCATACGTGGCTCCCATGAGGTCGAGAACAGCCTGAAGCCTCCCGTCTTCGCCCGCGCCCCCGTGCAGGGCTGGAAACACAACGTCGGCTGCCGCCAAGTCCGTCATGGTCAGCACATCGCTCACCCTTGCGAGTTCCCGGCCCTCCACGTCGTGTCCGGCGTCGATGAGACCCTGGACCACGGCCCGCCCCGAAGCGAGACTCACATCCCGCTCCCGGGACTCGCCTCCCATCAGAACGATGATGCGCAACCGCGAAGGTTGTGTCATGAAACAGCCTCCTGGTCGGTCAGAAGAGCGATGGCCTGGACGGTGAGGCATTCTCCACGCCCCTCCGGTCCAAGCCCCTCCCCTCGAGTGGCCTTGACCGACACGGCGCCGGGCAGGACGTGAAGCACGCCCGCCAGCCTCTCGGCCATGTCCCCAGCCCGGGGAGTGATCATGGGATGTTCGGCGATGATCGTGATGTCCACGTTGTTGACCCGCCAACCAGCACCGTCGACCAGGGCGACCGCTCGGGCCAGCAGCTCCATGCTGTCGGCGCCGCGCCAACGCTCGTCGGTGTCGGGAAAGTGCTTTCCGATGTCACCGAGATTGGCGGCGCCGAGCAGGGCGTCGGTCACCGCGTGGGCGACGGCGTCGGCGTCGGAATGGCCGACCGGACCGGCGACGGCGTCCTCGAACACGACACCGCCGAGAACACAGCGACGGCCAGCGGCCAACCGGTGGCGGTCCCAACCAAGTCCGATGCGAAAGTTCATGGAATCATCACTCCAGGACGATGTCGTCGATCAACACGGTGACGTTACCGTTCACGTCGTTGAGATATAGCAAGAGACTATCGATGTCGTCCAGACGGAACGGACGCGAGGCCGTCGAGGCCAGGGAGTCGAGATCAACACGGAAATCCTTCCAGCCGGTCTCGAGACGGAAACCGATCTGGACCGAAACCCCGTCCTTGCGGCCGGAAAAATCATCGAGGCGAACGACGATACGAGCCGGCGTCCCCTCGAAGCCCCTCGCCCTGAAGCGGAGTGTTCCGTATCCGCGCCAATCCCGGGGCAGGCCGCGGGCCAGGATTCCGGGGTGTTCATGATGCTCCGCGGCCCTCAGACGCAGCACTATCGAGTCGTCCGTTGGCCCGATCCAGCGATCGTAGCGACCGTGCCCCTTTTCGTTGTGACCCCAGATCCCCATCTCGATGCCGCTTTCGAAATCGGCAATCAGAGGAAATCGCCTCTGGACCTGCCATTCGGCGAGGAAAAAACCCGGCAGGGCGTGAAGCTTGATCAGCAGGACCGCCATCCCGAGCAAGAGGACCAGCCGAGCCAGGCCGGCCCTCCGCTCTCCACGCAGCAACCAGCCGCAGGCCGTGACCACGCCGGCAAGATCGACCAGGGCATCAGGCAGGCGGGGATGCCGGCCCACGAAGATCTGGAGCAGCTCGGATCCCGCCGACAGGACGAAGGCTACGGTCGCCGCCCCCAGGATGGATCCGCGCCAGCGTCCTCGACGGTAGAGCACGATGGTCAGGATCGCCGGCAGGAAGAAGTGGGCCAGGACGCCCAAGGAACGCAGTCCCCGCATCCGTTCGAGCTCACCGGGGATCGGCACCAGAAACGGCATCAGAAGCAGGGCCGCCATTGCGAAAAGCAGCCAGGATCCTCGATGGGTCACGTGGCTCCATCCTCGCGGCTGACCTGGCAGATCGAAAAACGGTACTTGCCGTTGGGTTCACGGGGGATGGTCTCGAGCAGGCGGATCTCCACTTCCAGTCCGCCGCCGAGGGAATCCTGGAACACGCCGATCATGCCGTCACGGGTCTCGTCTCCCCACTGTTCGCCTGGCACGAGATTGAGGATCAAGTGGTTTCTGGCATCCTGCACGACCTGCAACTGGGCGACCCCTGGCAGGCGGGTGAGCGTGTTTTCGATCAGGGAAATTCCGGCGACACGGCTTCCGTCTCGAGCCACCAGGAAATCGGCGACACGGCCGGTCACCCCTCTCAGGAGGCGATGGGGACGACCACAGGGGCAAGGCACGTCGTGCCACACACCGCGATCGCCCACCTCGTAGCGCAGCATCGGCATGCCCCGGTTCACGAACTCGGTGACGACGATTCGGCCGTCGACCCCCGGGGCGCACTCGCGACCGTCGTCATCCAGGATTTCGACCCAGCAGTGCTCCTCGTTCACATGCATGCCCGCGTGCCTTTCGCACTCGCTGGCGATGAGACTGACTTCTTCGCATCCGTACCGGTTGGTCACCGGACGACCGAAGACAGCCTCGATCACTTCGCGCTCGGGCTGCAGCAACATCATGCTCGTGGCGATGATCCCATCGGGACGCAGTCGCAGACCCATGTCGCGGACCATTTCCGCGAACAGGAAGATGGAGTGGGCGTGGCCGTAGAGCAGTCCCGGTCGCAGGGCCCGCCACTCGTCCGCGAATCGCACGACGGCAGCCTCGTCCAGCTTCATCGTGTCGAGATAGATCCAGCGATCCTTGAACGTGGTGCGGACCTTGTTCTTGAAGGTCATCGCCACCGGCGGGTTGCCCCAGATCGCCGCGATGGGCTGGCCGAGCCTCCAGCCGCTCCAGGTGTCGGTCAACAGGGCGGCGCCGTTGCGGCGCTCCACGCCCTCGGCGTCGCAGAAGACGTGCAACGCCGTGCCTGTCGAACCTCCGGTCTTGGCGGGAACGAGTTGGTCGCGGCCGAATTGGTCGGACAGGATGTCATCCAACCGCCCCCGGACATCGACCTTGGTCAGCAGAGGCAAGGTTGCGAGATCGTCGATCGCGCGCACTCCGGCGGGTTCGATGCCGGCGTCGAGAAATCGCTCGACCCAGAAGGGGCTTCGGGATGCTGCATACCGGGCGATGGCGTTCAGCCGCACGGACCGTCTCTTGGCCAGGACGTCAGGCGAGTCGAACTGTCGGGCGGCCAGTTCCTTCATCGTCCGCAGACGGGCGCTGTGTTCGTAGCGGTCCCACAACGGCTCGAAGGCGAGGCGCACCATCCAGTCGGGAACTCTCATCATTCACCTCGGGGCCAAGCATTCATGTCCGGGGTTGCCACACGACCAGGTTCTCGCCCTTGAGAAACCGGATCAGGGCCACGCCGGCGGCGGCGTTGAGCAGGCACAGATAGTACGGGAATACGATGATCGCCGGCAGCCGTTTCCCTCCGGTCACGGCCCCCAGCAGGGCGGCTGCGTAAAAGAGGCCGTGCAGGGTCATGAGCTGGGTCCACGGCGCCCCTTGGCCGGCCAGGGCGACGTTGGCGGCCAGGGCGAGGATCTGGAATACCGGCGCCAGATAGCGCAGGACCTTGTGCGAGAAGAGTTGCCAGCTAAAGAGGCCGAACCGCCTGACATCGAAGAGCGCCGATTTATCCCGCAGGGCGTTCCAGGCCCTGAGCGACACCCTGATCCTCATCTGGAATTCGTCGGCGGAATTCTCGAGGGCCTCCTCATACAGCAGGGCGCCCGGAGCGTGGACGACGCGCTTACCCTGTTCGACGACCGAGAGGGGAAGCACGAAGTCGGGCTGCTGATCGGCCTTCATGCGGACATAGTTCTCCCGACGCACCGCATCGATGCCACCGTCCACGCCGACGACCGAGCCCAGGCAGGTTTCCCAGCGTCGTAGGACATTCTCGTAGCGCATGTAGGCCGAGCAACCCTCCCCTGTCAGCGAACCGTCCGAGGCCCGATATACCATCCGGCCGGTCACATATCCGACCCCGGGATCCGCGAAGGGTGCGACAAGATGGCGCAGGGCGTCGGGGGCATACATGGAATTGGCGTCGGCGAACACCAGCACGTCCCCCACGGCGTGTTCGACAGCGAGATTCAGGGCCGAGGTCTTACCCGCCCGGGGTTGCTGTCTCAGCAGGGTCACCCGAGAGTCCAGACGGGCGATGGCGTCCACGATGGCGTCGGTTCCGTCCTCCGAATCGTCGGAGACGACGAGGATCTCGAGACGATCCGCGGGATAATCCAGCTCGAGCTTGTTGCGCACGGTCGCTTCGATGCTGACGGCCTCGTTGTAGGCTGAGGTGAGGATGCTGACCATGGGCTCCCCATCACTCACCGCGACCGGGCGGGGACGCCAGAGGCCCAGGATCCTGACGATCAAAGGGTATCCCAGGTAGATGTAGACCAGGGTGGCCAGTGATGCGACGAGCAGGAAGGCAACCCAGGTCATCGTTCCGCCCCCCGGTTTAACATGTCACACCGCACCGTTGCAGTTCGTTGCTGTAGTATTCCTGATGCGCATCGATGCACGCCCGCCAGCTGTACGTCCCCTCGACCAGCTCCCGTGCCCGCATGGCCAGCTTGATCCTGGTCGACTTTTCCTCGATCAGTCTGGTGATGGCGCTGGCCAGGGCGATCTCGTTTCCCGGTGGAACAAGGAGGCCGGTCTCCCCGTCACGGACGACATCGAGGTTGCCTCCGACGGCCGTGGCGACGACCGCACATCCACGCAGCATGTATTCGAGCAGGGCATTGCTCAAGCCCTCGGAGTCGGAACAGAGGACTCCCACGGCGAAACGCCCCAAGTAGGAATTCACATCGACGATCCGACCGGGAAACACGACCTTGTCGGCAATACCCAACGAAGCAGCCAGATCCTGATATTCCCTCCTGTACTCCCCATCCCCGACCAGGTGCCATGTGATGTCGGGATGGTTGCGGGCAATGCGAGCCGCCGCCTTGAGAAACAGCTCCTGACGTTTCACCCTTCGGTTCAGGTTGCCGACGATGCCGATACTCAGATCCGACTCCATGTGTTCCACATAAGTGTAGGATGCGACGTCGATACCGTTGGGAATCACCCCGATCCGCTCCGGATCGAGTCGGTCGAGCCGGCAGGCCGCCTGTTTCACGGCTGACGAATTCGCCAGGAACCCCGTGGCCATGGGATAAGACCGACGCATCAGGAACTCCTGGGCAGGGGTCCTCCAGAAGCCTAGGTCGCGGAAGGAGATGATGCGGACCGGAACCCCGGCCAGCCGCGCCGCGGCGATCCCCAGAACCGTGGCGTCCTGGAAAAACGTCTGGACGATGTCGATCTTCTGTTCGCGCATCCAGGATGCCAACCACCGCACTCGCTGATACCCCGCCGGACCGACGATGCGACCGCCGCCGATCTCCACGTGGGGCGCGTCGGCCTCGCCCAGCAGCGGGCTCGACGGCTGCAGGGTGCAGAGATGGGGCAGGAACCGCTCCCGGTCGAGACGGTTGACCATCCCGAGCAGTTGGGTCTCGGTCCCGCCGTGGGCGATGCTGTCGATGCAGTAGAGGATGCGGACGGGCATCGGTCGGAAAGCCTTTCAGGAGATGTATTCGGCGCTACCCTGATGCCCGATGACTCGAGCGGGGACGCCGGCGACAACGTCGTTCTCTTCTGTGTCCTTGGTCACCACGGCATTCGCACCGACAACAGTGCCGTCTCCAAGATGGATGGGCCCGACCAGCTTGGCTCCGGGCGCAATGTACACACGATCACCCAGTGTCGGCACACCCCAATGGCCATTTTTTTTTCCTAGGCCGAGCGTGACGCCTTGCGACAGGTTGCAATCCTTCCCCATCACGACATCGGTATGCAGGACAATGCCACCGAAATGTCCTATATAAAGTCCGGGCCCGATCCGGCAGTCGGGTGAGATGGAGATGCCGGTCGCCACTTCCACCCACTTCCACCAGAGGTGATAGGATCCCATGATCAGATGCCTGACTCCGAACGGCCAGCGGCGCCCGTTCAGCCAATGACCGGCCCGATAACAGAGGATCGCCCACAAGGATTGGTTATCAAGATACAATCGCAGCGCTGATTCCTCGGCACCGTAACGTCTCAGTCTTCCGACATCGGCCTTGAAGTTCTCGAACATTCCGGTTTACCTCGAGTCCCGTCAGAATAACATCGACGGACTTAACATGACCCGGCAACTGCCGAAGACTCCGTGAGGCGACACTTCCCACTGAAGTCATCGACTCACCGGGCGCCTACTTTAATTAGGAGACGAATCCACGGGATGAAGAACACCCAACAACCCCTCGTCAGCGTGATTACAGCGACTTATAACATGGCAAACTATGTCTGTGAAGCGATCGACTCGATCCTGAACCAATCCTATCCCGCCGTGCAGTGCGTCGTCGTCGACGATGGCTCGACCGATTCGACTCCGGAAGTCCTGAAACGTTACGACGACGACAGCCGGGTGAAGGTGATCCGTCAAACCAATGCCGGCCAAACTGTGGCCAAGAACCACGGCCTGCGGGAAGCCGATGGTGAACTCATCGGATTCTGCGATGCTGACGATCGATGGCGACCCGACAAGTTGACGATCCAGGTGCCTCTCCTGCTCGCCGATTCAACGACAGGGGTCATCTATGGGAACTTCCAGTGCATCGGTCCCGAAGGACAGAATCTGGAAACTCCGGTCTGGAAATGTCCAAGCGGCAGGATCACAGGTTCTCTGCTCGCCGACAACGTGGTTCACTTTCCGACCGTCCTGACGCGACGCGAGATCCTCCATGAATTCGAAGGGTTCGACGAGAACCTCTCGATGGCCATCGATTACGACCTCTGGCTGCGGATTTCCACTCGATACGCCTTCATCCACATCCCCGAAGTGCTGGTCGACTATCGGATTTGGGGAGGGCAGATGTCCAATCGGACAGGTGAGCGACTGGAAAACGCCTTTCGGATGACAGGAAACTTTCTGGAACGGCACCCCGAATCCGTGACGGCGGCCCAGGCCAGGAGAGCCTGGGCTCATACCTACGTCACAAGGGGCCTCTGGCACTTGCGTGAAGGTCGAACTCGTGAAGCGATTTCGGATTTCAAGCGGGCCTTCAACAATCGCCCCTGGGACATGCGACTTTGGAAAACACTCGTGAAGTGGGGACTGGGGCGTTCACCAGAGTGATGCAACCGCTGCATGACTTTTTGAATGATTCATGCTAGTATTGTCACGCCTTTGGAGTCCTTTCATTTTTCACGATTCCCGACCATTGAGGTTTTCTCGCTCATGATACGTGTGCCCATTTTTGTCATCCTTGCCCTTGGACTCCTGCCTCCGGTCGGCTCTGGGGTCCAGGCCGCCACGATCACTTCGGTTTGGCATGATCCCACCACGAACATCCTGAACGAAGACCGCGTCGACTTGAGCTGGACCTACGACGGCACGGCCCCGGACTCCCTGACCCTCGATTTTCACGACGGCACGGTCGTGACCCTGCCCGGCACAGACACTTCCCATCGCCACATAGCCCGGATGGCCGGCACGTTCGACCTCACGCTCACGGCCTGGACGGACGGCGTTTCGGAAGTCCGTAAAGAATTCGGATTTCTCAACATCGCTCAACGGGAAGCTCCCGGTGTCAACGTGATGTTCCTGCACCACTCGACGGGTCGCTACATGCTTCGGGACAGTGGCGTGCGCAGCACCATCGATTCGTACAATGATCTCAATGGAACTGACATTCGATTCTGGGATCACGATTATCACAGCGGTAACACCTACACAGGCATCATCAAGCCGGATAGCACGACATACCCCTTATGGTCGTACGGCATCGAGGCGAACAACATCGAGCCAAGCGGGTACCGTGCCATCTTCGAAGGCTCCGCCTTTCGCGACTCCCTTTTCGACCGACATGACGTCTTCATCTTCAAGAACGATCATGGTACCGGTGACATCACATCCGATGAGTTGCTCACTCAGTACATGCTCGACTATCTTACGATCCGAGATGTGATCGCCCAGTTCCCGAACAAGCTCTTCATCATGCTGAGTGGACCGCCACGCCGCCCCACCGACATCACCGTCGAGGAAGCGGATCGTGCCCGGCTGTTCTACGACTGGGTCCAATCTCCCGGGTTCATGAATGGACATCCCAACATCGTGTTCTTCGATCTCTTCGATCTGTTGGCCAACGCGAATGACCCGGCGGATCCCGAGCGGAACATGCAGCGCGAGATCTACCGCCTACCTCCGGAAAGCAATACCGACAGCCACCCGAATGTTCTGGCCAACATGACCATCGGCCCTCTCTTTGCCGATTTCCTGTTCAGGATTCTCGACCCGCACCCCACCACGACCGATGCCCCTTCCGAGAACGCCCCGGCCATCGCCATCCTGCGGGGCAATGCCCCGAATCCGTTCAACCCCCGCACGAGCGTGAGCTGGGAGCTGCGATCCCAGGCGACGGTCAGCCTCCGCGTTTTTGACTTGTCGGGACGACTCGTTCGGACCATGCTGTCTCCAACCCGTCTCGATGCCGGGACACACCAGGCGACTTGGGATGGAACAGGTGACGGCGGCCAGCCCTTCCCGACGGGCCTTTATCTCCTGAGGCTCGATGCCGGCACTGAACGACACACCCATCGCCTGACCCTGATTCGCTAGAAAACGACATCCAGGGGGAGCCGGTCGATGTTGGAAATCCTCAAGCTGTTCTTCTGGTCGCTCAAGGATCCGATCGGACGTATGCACTTTTTCTATGAATTCGCCCGCGACATGCCGGGCGATTACGGTTTCGCCCTTCGAGCCAGGATTCTTCGACGACATTTCGCGACTGTCGGCCCTCAAGTCCGCATCCACGTCGGCACTCGCATCCGCAACCCCCACAAGCTCTCCCTTGGCAACAACGTCACTATTGGTGTCGACAACTTCATCCAGGCTGCCGGTGAAGTGAGGATCGGCGACCACACCCTGCTCGGTCCCGGCGTCAAGATCTGGAGCACCAACCACGTTTTTTCCGACCCTGATCGACTGATCCGGGAACAGGGTGCCGAGTACAAGCCCGTGGCCATCGGCAGCGACGTATGGATTGGATCCAATGCTTTTATCATGCCGGGAACCGAGATTGGGGACGGATGCATCGTTTCAGCCGGTTCTGTCGTCGGCGCCAAGAAGTATCCTCCATTCAGCAAGTTGATGGGCAACCCTGCAAGAGTCATCGGTTCCAGAAAGCCAGCATCCGAGAACGACAATGACTGATCATCAACATGACTCAGAAGCCGGGTTTTCAGATGTTCATATCCCGGCATCGGACATTGATCAATTGTTGGACATGGTTCTGCTGGGGCCCGAAAACGAAGTCATAATCGCTCTCCGCTTGGCCTTGGCCGACCTCCGCATCGGACTGTTGCCTCTCCTGTTGCCCGTCCAGGAATCCGGTTCACTGTTAGTCGTGGGTGCTGGACAGCATCCTATCGTTTCCAGCATCACATGGGACGGCCCCATCCACATCCTCGCGAGCCCCTTGCACGAACGACCCGAAACGAGGGCTACCTGGAAATGCGAAGCCGAGAGAAGTCAGATTCTCGACTCTTGGCAAGAAGCGGATCATTTATCGTTCATTGACCATGCCTGCGGCGGTATTCTCCTCCTGCCTTTTGGCCCGCATCCGCCGATGATCGAGTTGGCTCGCATCCTCAGCCCAGGGGGATTTATCCTATCCGTCAACACTGTCGAGGGATTTACTGATTTCCGAACCAGTCGAATCTGGACCGTCCAACAAGACAATATGAATATCCCCCTGCTTTTCGATCACTCGAACCCAAGTTCGATCACGACCGAAAGGCATCGGCTCCCGCTTCGCTTGCGTCACATGCCCACGGAACTGCTTGTGAAAATGCTCCGACATGACGTGACCTGTCGGTCATCTCTTCCGGTTGAGACGAGACTCGATCGCCTTTTTACTCTGGCAAGGAAAGAACAGCCATCAGACGCTCTCAAAGCCTCGCTTCCGATCGTCCAGGTCAAGAACAAGCTGACAGTCAAATATTCCATCGGGAAGGAGGCCAAGTCATTTCTCAAAATCCCTTTGACGACAAACTCATCTTTGGGTCTTCAAAATGCTGCAGATATCCTGAGGCAACTGCACGAGTCATTGCCACCTGAACACGAGTTGCGGGTTGTCATCCCTTCATCGGTGACTTCGATCAGCTGCGGGAAAGCTCAAGCATGGCTTGAGTCGTCCTGCCCAGGTTCTCCACTCTCAGAAATCAAGAATAAGGCCATCAGGTTGCAAGCAGCTCAAAGTGTCGCCAGACTCATTCGGTCCATGACTGAGATCAGTGAAAAGGACATTCCAAAACCTCGACATGATTTCGACCGGGTCGCCAATCAGTCGTTGACCAGGATCGCAGCCAGTCTGGGCCAGGACGCTTCCGAAGCGATGAAGAGCATCTTATCTCTGATCGATGCCCAGCACTGTAGGCTCTACCTTCGAAAAGGCGATTTTTCTCTGAATAATGTCCTGATTCAAGACAACAGGATCAGTGGTTTGATCGATTGGGATGAAAGCGGCACGACAGCATTCCCCCAGGCCAACCTTGCGGATTTCATCATGTCCTGGCTGTGGCAGGTCGAGGGCATGTCCCGATCAGAATCTCTCCAGGTTCTCATGTCGGGGACATATCCACTCTTCAGTTCCGGGTTCAATATCAACCAATTGCTGGAAATCACTCGCGGCTCACCGAGAGACCTCGCGCTCGGATCCATCGGAGCTTGGCTCGATCACGTTTATCACGAACTGAAACATCCATCAGTGAGAGCTAAACCGGCACGTATCATGACACTGCTCGACCAACCCATCAAGATAGTCTCTGGTCATCTCTCACGCTGGTCCTCATAGTGCTCTGTCCATAGCCTCTGCATAGACATTTGCATATTGCTTAAGCATGGATTCGAGAGTGTAACTTTGCCGTTGAACGAGGGCCGCCTGGGCGCCAAGGCCCGCAGCGAATTCCCGGTCGCCGGCAATACATCGACACGCTTCAGCGATGGAAGCCGGGCTCCGCGGAGGAAACAGCAGCCCGGTAACACCATCTTCCAGTACTTCTTCTAGGCCACCGACTCTTGATGCCAGAACAGGCAAACCCATCGACATGGCCTCCAAGAGGGTATAAGGGAGGCCTTCATGCAAAGAGGGCATCAGTAACGCATCAATATGAGCCAGGTAATCGTAGATATTGTCTCGAAAGCCCAGGAAGGACATTCGATCTGCAAACCCCAGCACAGCGGCTTCTTGCTTGAGGTCTTCGAGCAATGGCCCAACCCCCAGCACGACAAAATGGACTTCGGGTGGCATCGTGTCTTGAGCTAGGGCTTTGAGTACATCGTCGATCCCCTTGACTTCCGAGACTCGACCAACCAGACCGATCGTCATGGCACCGCGGGGTAGATCCTCGGGGCGGGCAAACATGGAACGGTCAAGGGGTGCGATCCCGTTGTAGACAACATATCTGTGGAGTCCCCGGTGGGGCTTGTCGAATCGATGTCGGATATCCTTGGTGACATAGCAGACGGTCGTTTTCAGGCGGCATGTCGCCCATCGATCCAAAAAATGATTCAGTTGAGATCTGGCCTCTTCGACCGGCCTCCCCCGAATGGGTTCGGGAAGGCCATGCTCTGTTTTGACGACCGGAGGTAATTTCCGACCCTGCAAGGACGCGACACCAAGGGAAACCATCGCACGATATCCATGAGCGTGGATAACGTCATGAGCCTTGCTCGCAGCATGATCGGCGATAAATGCCGCAGCTGACGGATCATACTTGTGTCGAACCGGCACAACCACAGGATCAGTTCCAGCCTGCCTGAGCAAGGCAGCCAGTTTTGCGTCATGAAACAGATATGGCTCATAGTCCAGATGACTGACACAGGAGCTCCCGGCGCAGACATCAAGGATCTGCCGTTCCACGCCTCCAAAAATTTCACCGGGCGTCAATGTCAGAATCCTTGGAGTCATCGGATCTCCGGATCGGTCTGGTGAGGATCTGGAAGGAGGGATTCGAAGTGCCTGAATTTCCTGCCCTCGCGATTCCCGTCGATGTCATTCCTGAATTCGACTTCGATACGACAGCTCTCGGCGAGAAGCGCTGTTGCTTCCTCCTGGATTCTATCGGTGATGATCTGGCGATCGGCTCGGGATACTTCTTCAGGCGCGATCAACACACGGAGATGACCCACTGCCAATTGTACAATTTGAAACTGCTGAAGCGGAAACCCTTCCGATGCCAGGTTCTCGAAGAGGTAGGCGAGGGTCTGGGAATGGACACGATCCCCTCGAGCAGTCAGGATAAACTGTCCTTGGGAACGGCCACTGAGGTGCTCCAGCATCGGGAGCCCACGACCGCAAGAACAGGTAGAACCGGACAGGGCAGCCAAATCACCCAGACGATATCGAATCAACGGCATCATCAGATTGTTGAGATCGGTCACTATCACTTCCCCACTTCCGGGTGGGGCGTCTCCGCACGGGATTACTTCAACCAGAACATTTTCGGCGTTCAAATGGAATCCACCATGGGGACAGCCAAAAGCGATGATGTCAACTTCACTGCAACCGTATTCCGGCACAACCGGACAACCAAATGTTTTTGACATCAAACCACGTTGATGACTCAAACAGGATTCCGATGTGAAAATCACTGCCTTCAAATCGAGCTTGCTGGTCGGCAAACCCAACTCTGACAGCGTCTCGGCATAAGCCAAGAGCAGGGAGGTATATCCATATCCATAGTTCGGCCGAAATCCCAAAATTCTATCATGTGTGTTACTGATCGCAGATCGGTTCAGATGGCTCGAATCAATTCGAATCCTGTTGAGAAGCAGATCCTTGCTTCGCTCCAGGGTCGTTGCTTGAACCAAGGGGCGTCCCCAAAATCGAGCTTGCCTGTCACCAGGCAGAATTCCGAACCAGGACTGGAAGCGGACACGAGCTGCCAGGGATCTTGCGCTTGTGTCTCTGTCGGCATAAACCACCATTGGCCGACCGGAAGATCCGGCCGTCTGTCTTTTTGTTCTACGGCCGAGAGCTGGTCCTGAGCAGATGATGGATTTCGAAAGTTCGACGACGTCCGTTTTTTCCAACAAGGGCAATCGGGATAGATCCGAAAGGGAAGACAAATCCGCAGGATGGAAACCAGCCTCTTGGAAGCGGTTCTTGTAGAAGGGGTGATGCTGGAAGGCATAGCTCAGGAGATTCCTGAGCCGACTCAGTTGTATCGCAGCCAGTGCGGGCTGAGCCAACCATTGGCTCTGATTCAGTTCCCTTGCGTATCGACCGACAGATTCCCGGCGCAGACCATGAAGAAACGGCAAGACCATGTGTCGAGCCAGACGCGAATCCATTCGACGCCGTCCTCGTTCGGGAGTGAGATCTGGCTGCTACTCGGTACGAACCTCGTTCACAGGCTGACCCGGCATTCCTGGAGGACCAAGATCGTAAATCACAGTGATCACATCGATATTGGTCAAACCGAATTCGTCTTCTGCCGTCATTGTAATAACATTTTCGCCGGGCACCAGGTCGATCACCGGCACCGACCAGGAGCTCCAATTGCCGCTTGAGTTCAGTGCGATGCCGGAATCACCCTGAGCGTTGTTCCATCGGACTTCGGCGAGCGATCCTTCATCCGAAGCGGATCCTGCCAACTCGACCCACTCGATCAGCGTCGAGATCGAAGACTGAGCCGTCGGCTCAAGGACAGTTATCGAAGGCGGAATGTTGGCGGTTTCACTTTGACCTACAGTGATCGCATAGCCTTCGGAGTTGACGTTGCCCTCAGAGTCTGTGATGAACAGGTAGGCCGTATCTCCTGTCTGATACGTCCCGAGATTCATCGTCACCTCGATGGCGCCAGAAGACCAAGACGAAGGGATCTGAATTTCGCGGTGAGTGCAGCTGTTGTAATCGGAATCGTCTCCGATTTCAACACGGGCCCACGTGTCGTCGAAGTAGACATCATCGTAGTAGATGGTCGTCGTCATTCCATCCTGATCGGTGTTCCCCAAGTATCCGCCCACCCAGACCTGCTGGAAAGTCGGATCCGTTCCGCAGAACCAGGAAAATCCGGAATCGCCGCCCTTGTAAACACCATCCTGCCAGATTTCATAAAAAGCATCATTTCCACTAGCCGTCCCATAATCAATCGAGATCTGGATGTGGGACCACTCTCCCACCGGAGGGCAGTCATAATCCCAGTCCGTCATCCCGCTCGCTCCGCAGATGGCACCGGTACGAGCATCGGAATAGCAATTGCTCCCACCAATCCAGTGCTCGGTGACAAAATGCGGGTAGATGTAACTGTCTGAGGTACCCGATCCCAACCGTGCCAACTTGATTTGATGCCGGACAGTGCTACTCGCCCAAGTGAATCTCACCCAGTAATCATAGTAGATTCGGCCACTTGAAAAATCCAAACCACTCTTGATCGCATAGTCGTGAAGAGTTTCAAGTGGAAATTTCGCAGTTTGAGGCGAGTTGGCAGATCGACTGAATTCATTGGAATATGTGGGCTTACGAGAATCAGTATTGTCGGTTCTTAAACTCCAATAGCCTTCCGATCCTATGTAGGATCCGGCCGCGCTGCCTTCAAAATTTTCGAACTTCATCGGTGCTGAAGTTGATTTGACACCAAAACCGGAGCCACCGAGGATAACGGAAGCTCCCTCATCGAGATTTCCTGATAGCCCTGTGATCCTTGGTTGTGCCTGGGACACGGTCACACCAAGAAGAGCAATCAGGAAGAAGCTCCACATTGTATTCCAGGTCATCGCTCCTCCTTGAAAGTAGGCACCGTCGATCTCGCAAGCGACATGCCAAAAGAAACTGAAGAGCGTCTTGTCGCCCACAGATCCAGAGTACTTACCGTGGCACCTTGGGTGCTTCGCATAAGATGCAGGAAATTACGATCTTTTACAAGTCGCAAGGTGGTTGCCTCCATCCAGGTGATGTCTCTTATTGCCTGCGTCGAAAGGAAAAAGTCCTCAGGGAAGCGCAAATTGCAAATAACAGGCCGTTTTTAAGCTTGGAGATCCACAATCAATCAGCCTCTTGAGCTCGCCCCCCTGCCTTGCGATATTCCATCGTCACGAACCACGACCAAGCTTTAAGTGGAGGAATTATTCCGAAAAGGGCATCGTCCAGTTTATCCATCAATCTGACCATTGACCAGAACATGGGTGTTTTCAGAAACGGAATGGCCCAAAATGTGCAGACATGGAAAAATCTGTAATCTGATTCTCCCATCAACGTGCCCAGATGCTTCAACTCTCGCATCGTCAAAGGATGTTCATCGTCCGTTCTCATCGTCGGTGTCAAACGTCGAAACAGGTTCAGAGCAGGATTATGCCCTAGCGGCTCAAGGAATAAGGCCCGTCCCCCAGGTCTCAAAACCCTCATGATCTCTGTCGCCGATTTCTCGAGATCGAGGTGGTGCAGAATCGCGCTGCCGACGACGACATCGAAGGATTCGTCAGGAAAATCCATGTTCTCTGCGTCCATCACTTCAAATATCATCGAATCAAATCCCTGATCCAAAGCCCGCTTTCTGGCGACCTCGACAGAATTCGGTGAGATATCGATCCCAGTGACTCGTGCACCGATAGCTGCAAGATCAAAGGAAAAGTTACCAACACCACAGCCATATTCCAGAACATCCCGACCTGCAGCCGCCTGACGGATCATGTCATCGAAGTGCTGATGACTCTTGTTGGCAATCGCATAGTATTGGCGAACGGACTCTCTTGGTGAGTTCTCTGCGTGCTGGTCAAAAAACGCCTGTTCATTCGCTTTGGACATGATTCCCATTCTCCATAAGATTGCCTGGACAAGATGAGTCTATGATAGTGGCACTAGGAACATCGAGCCACACCACGATCACTTTCGTCGAATGATCCGCTCAACTGTTTTGAAATCGGAGCTCCAGGAGCGAATCAGATCTTCTTTCAATCCCACCATCTCACGCCTGAGATCATCCTGTCGAGCCAGGGCTTCTCGAATCGCCCCGGTCAGATCCTCGACCGTCAATTCCGCCACCACGACGCCTTTATGGAAATACCGCTTCATTTCCTCGTGATTGGCGAAGACGAGCGGCTGCCCAAGGGCCACTGCCTCATACGCTCCACACTGCATGGTGTGTTCCTGGGTCGTCAGAGTCAGAACGACATCGACTGACGCCATCGTTGTCACATAGTCGTCTTCATTCATGAATCCGAGAAAGGCGACATTCGCCGGTGCGGTATTCACCAGTGCCGGATCCGCACGTGTGAAGTCTCCCGAGACATGGATCGTGACATCGCCACCCAGCTGTCGAGCAACTTCGATCACCAGTTCCAGCGGTTCATCATGGTCGAAGGAACTGACATAGAAAACATGATCGCCCGGCCCTAGGTCAGACGGCTCACCAGGCTCCAGAATCGGTATCGGATCCGGGAGGATCTGGGCAGCCCCACCCCGATCTGTCACAACTTCCGCGAGGAAGAAGTTCGTCACAATGGTCAAGTCCGCACGCCTCAATGAATACCTGCTGAGCCAATGAAATATGATGTGCTTGGGGTTTGTCGAAGAAAGCGTTTCGAGCTTGAAGTTGGAGTGTCTGTCAACAATGACCCGAAAACCCAGGACAGGCCCGAGAAAGCAAGCCAACGCCGCCAGAACAATGGATGGATTTTGAACGATGACGACAGCGGGCCGGCGTCGCAAAAGCTCGGCTATGGTTCTGATCGTGACAATCGGAATCCGGAGGAGATACGGTCCAGCAAACAACTCACGGACCAGGGGCACGCCGAGGGCTCGAGCAAGTTCGGTTGTCCTTCGCTGCTGCTCCCAGGCAATCCATACAATTCGTTCCAACAAGCCCCCCCTAGAGATCTGAGATGTGTCGATGATGGATCAAGCTGATTCGCATGGTGATCTGCTCCAGGCTGATCGCCAGTCCTGCTGCAAACCACCAATACACCTCATACAAATCCATTCCGAAAAGACCCAGCGTCAGTCTTACCCAAACAAATCCTGATGTTGCAAGAGCCGTTGCGTAGAGCAGGCGGATGTCACGGAGTCTCACGGAATAATCTCGCCGCTCGCGGGCAGAAAGAGTTCCGCGGCGTATCACACCCTGCAGTCGCCGGGCCTCTTGCCCCAGCTTCCGGTTGACAGCCCGCAAGGACATCAGAATCCGTGTCACGAGCAAAAGGAACACGGCAAGGCCCTGAACGCCCAAATTTGTTCCGACTTCGAGGTAGAGGTTGTGGGTGTCCTGGGATCGACCGAATCGCTCGCGCCTGACTGCCGGAAAAGACGCCACTCCTACTCCGAAAGGATTCTCGGCAAAAATCGTCACTGCATCCTGGAGGATGACCTTTCTCGCCTCCTTGGAGTGACCTTCAGCCTCCACGCCACCGATGCTCTTGAAGCGATCAATGTACTGATCCGGGATCAGTGGATAAGCGGCCAACGAAAGACCGATTGCCACCGCGATCCAACGAACTTTCCGACGAGACTGGAACCACCAGAATACAAGGAAGGAAAAAAAAGCGACATAGCCTGTTCGCGAGCCGGAATACAGAAGACAAATGCATGACGTTGTCAGTGGCAACAACAGTGCCAATTTCCAGATTCTTGACTTGATGACAGGAAACAAGAAGACCGCGAAGGGGACAACACCCATCGCAACGCCAGCCAGGCTGTTGGGATGTGCGTAAATGGGGACGGCTCCATGGAGTCTCATCACCCCCTGATTCTCCCAAATCAATCCACCGGTGAACGCACCTCGCGCCGACTCGAGAGTCACGTAGAAGCAACCAAACAGAAAGGCGAAGAGGAACCCTCGCATCATTCGCGGTGATCGAACCAGAACCGCAATGAACATCGTCAACATGGCGAATTTGATGACTCGGTCCATGAACACTTGAAGCGCCAAAGGCTGGTCGGCGGCCAGGGGCAACTGCACGATCATTGCCACGAACAAGAGTGATATCGCGACGATCACCCTGCGGGCCGATGGCAGTTTCTCCAAGTGAATGGGTGCCGAGGAAAGCTGATGGAGACATGCTCCGATGAGCACTACACCCATGAGCAGCTCGACCCGAATGGTCGCAAGGAAATCGCGCCTTGCTCCCCATTGCATGTAACGAGCAACCACGAAGACGAAGAACACCATCGACACGATGATCGGAGGCTCCCAGAAGCGGCCTCTCCAACCCAGAGATCTCTTGGCTGCCTGGGTGTTCACTCCCACACTCTCATTTGGTGGATCAGTTCCTTCAGACCTGCAGAAAATTGCTCGGCCGCAACACCATTCCCGTCCCCACTCGGATGACTATCACTCCCATCCCCGGTGGCATAACGGCTCCAATTGGAAACCCCATGATCCGTCAACACATCGTAGTAATCGAACACTCCCACATTCGGCAGCCCATACCCATCCAGCCAACCTTCATCCCCATCGGCCAACCATCCATTGAACTCTCGAGCATGGTCCGCAGCAGACGGCTCCCTGCCCAACCAGGCCCGCACCCTGTCGATGACCCCGAGCTTCGGCTCCGCACGCGCCGGCGCGGTCATCGCGATGAACAACACGTCAGGTTGCTCTCGAAAAATCGGCAGCAACGACTCGTAGGCCGCCTTGGCGTTGGCGATCGTCAGCTCCCCGGAGTCCGGATCACCCGGCGGCTCCCCCGCCCCTACGAAGTCATTGTTCGGGTAGCACGATTTGAAGACCACGACGTGGTTCGTGCTTCCGTCCTGGTAAAGACGGTCCTGGTGATCGGTCATCAGGATGCGATCGATCATCGTCGTGAACTTGGCGCGCCAATGCCGGATGTCGGTGTCTTCTCCGACGGTCGACTCGTAGGACGCCTCGTGGATCTCGTGGCCTTCGGCCTCGAGTCGCGCCCGGAGATCGCCGCCATTGGGATGACTCCGGTAGATGCAACGCTCCCCGGAGCCCCTGGCGCCGCCGACCTGGTCCCCGGGAGCGGCCAGAAGCTGGCCCCCGCAGGAATGGTGGATGAACAGGATTCTCAAGGGCCCCTCCGCCGGAAATCCGCTGACATCGTCCTGTGCGATCACGGGAACCTCCACGCCGATCAACGCGATCAATCCCAGCACCAGAACCGGCAGCATGAGACGCGTGCCTGCAGGGTGAGTCATGAAACGTCCTTCCGTTGTCATCGGTCATCCGAAAGCCATCGGCACTCGATGCAGGAACATGATACCCGGCGGGATGATTCCCGGCCATCCTCGAGACGGACAAAAAAAGGGGAAGCCAGGCTTCCCCTCTCTCGATCGAGGTCGTCAGATCAACCGGCCCGCTCCTTCAGAGCATCCTGGGGACCGAGTTCATGGCTCAGGGATTCAAGAAGCTTCTGCAGGTGTCGCCGATGATGACGGCGATGCTTCAGGGGAATCTTGAAATTCTTCCGGGATGCGTCATCCAGGTCCGACCAGTGCACCCGCAGGAACGTCACAATCAAGCGTGTCGCTTCACGATACGAACAGAGGACATCCTCGTACGGGTCGTGGTAGATGAGCTCGAGGACCTGTCGGTTGCGTTCATCGAATTCCGAGGGCGACAAGGGCTCCGTCACACCGTGGTGACAGCGGATATCATAGAAGCGAATGGCGTAATCATCCCAGTAGGCGAGATGCCCGAGGGTCTGCTTGAGAGAGAGGCGTCCATCCGCAGGACAGAGATCGCGCATCGCGGGAGGAAAACGTTCCACCAACTCCAGCAGTCGGCGGTCCTCCTCCGCATAGGCGCCAATCAACATGACGGCTTCGTCCATGAATTCCTCACGATCCGGGCGAGTACCATCAATGTACCGGTCGGAAGCAATGCCGGGCAAGAGGAGTTCGGTTTTTTCCGTCGATCATCTAGGCACGCTGGCGAACAACAACATGACGCAAATAGAGCCAACTGCCCGCCAACAGACAAAGGCTCATACCCAGATAGGGCCCGGCCAGCGCCATGCGCGGGGCATCGCTGCGCCGCAGCATGCCGCCGCCGACGGACATGACCACCACCATCACCCAACTGCGCCAGGCGAAGGCCGAAAACAGACAGGCGCGATCCGGTCGACTGGTCAGACGCGCCAGGTTCTTGCGGACGATACCCAGGAACATGCCCGGAATCATGCCGGCAGCCATGGCCAAGCCGACAGCCAGGGAGATCCAGAACGCCATGTTCCGCTCCGCGGGCAGGAACCAGATGGACGAACGGGTCAACAGCATGATCCCCACCGCCCCCCACGCCACACCGGCGATGACGGGCAAGACCGATTTCGGAACGGCCGGATTGAGCCTGTGCAGCAAGTCCTTCATGGTGTCGATTCCTCGTTCCAGCGTGTGTTCCCACGAGTCACGGACTCACCCCACGATCCGAATGTGATGGTGCCGCTTCTTGCCGGCCTGCAGGGCGATCCTGTCGTCCCGAACATCGGTGACGACGAGTTGGCGGGCTTCGTCGTCGACCGCCTCGCCATTGACCCTGATGCCGCCTTGGCGGATCAAGCGACGCGCCTCGCCCTTGCTCTTGGCCAAGCCTGCTTCGACCAGGGCGTCGATCAACGACAGGCCATCAGCGGCGAGATCCGCAGCAGGGCGCTCGCTCGACGGAATCGAGCCACCATCGTCGCCGCCACTGAACAACGCGGTGGCGGCTTTTTCGGCCTCGAGCGCCGCCCCCTCACCGTGCAGGGCTCGAGTGACTTCGAACGCCAAATGGCGCTTGGCCTCGCGGATGTCAGCGCCCTCCAGGGCAGCCAGCTTCGCGATCTCGTCCATGGGCAGCAGGGTATAGAGCTTGAGAAACCGCTCGACGTCCCGGTCGTCGACGTTGACCCAGTACTGGAAGAAGTCGTAGGGACTGGTGCGACGGGCGTCGAGCCAGACGGCGCCGTCTGCGGTCTTGCCCATCTTCTCCCCGGTAGCGGTGGCGATGAGCGGGAACGTGAGGCCGTACACCTCCTGGCGATTCATGCGCCGCGTCAGGTCGATGCCGCTGACGATGTTGCCCCACTGGTCGTCGCCACCGAGTTGCAGACGGCAACCGTGATCCTTGTTGAGCATCATGAAGTCGTAGGCCTGCAAGATCATGTAGTTGAATTCGATGAACGACATGCCGTGCTCGAGCCGCTGCTTCACCGAGTCGCGCGAGAGCATGACGTTGATGCTGAAATGGCGACCGATCTCCCGCAGGAAGTCCAGGTAGCCCCAATCCTTGAGCCAGTCGGCGTTGTTGAGCATGAGGCCGTCGATCGCCCCGCCGCCGAATTCGACGAAGTGGGCGAGCTGGGCCTTGATGCCCACGAGGTTGGCGTCGATCTGCTCCAGGGTCATCATCCTGCGCAGTTCGGTCTTGCCCGAAGGATCACCGACCAGGGCCGTGCCGCCTCCGGCAATGGCGATCGGACGGTGACCATGGCGCTGCAGATGGACCAGCCCCATGATCGGCACCATCGAACCGATGTGCAGGGAGTCGGCTGTGGGATCGAAGCCGCAGTAGCCAGTGACCGGTTCACCGGCCAGCAGGGCGGACAGGGTCGCTTCGTCGGTGCACTGCTTGAAGAAGCCGCGCTCCATCATCACCGGCAGAAAATCGGCGCGGGGCAGGGTCGGGTGGGTCATCGCGGCAGATCCTTGAATCGACGTTTGAGTTCCTTGAGGGGTGCCTCGCCGAGGGCCCTCACGAGTTCGCAGGCCAGTTCCCACGCGACCGCAGATTCGGCCACGACCCCGGCGGCCGGCACCACGCAGGTGTCCGAACGCACATACGAGGCGTCGTGGGGTTTTCCGGTGCGGAGATCCACGCTCGGCACGCCCCGGCGCTGGCTCGAGATGGGCTTGACGTAGGCCCGGGCGCGCAAGGGCTCGCCATTGGTCACGCCGCCTTCGAGACCGCCGGCGCGATTGGTTTCCCGTCGCACCCGGCCCCGACCGGCTGGCAGCAGGGCGTCGTGAGCCGTCTGGCCGTCTTCGGCGGACACGGCCACGCCGTCGCCGATCTCCACAGCCTTGACGCTGGGAATGCCCATGATCGCCTCGGCGAGCCGGGCGTCGAGACGGCGGTCGGTCTGGGCGTAGGTGCCCAAGCCCACCGGCAAACCGAAAGCGATGATTTCGGTGACGCCGCCGAGAGTGACACCCTGCTGGTGTGCGGCGTCGATCTCTTCGATCATGGCCTGTTCGGCCTTGCGATCGAGGCACCGCAGGGGGGTTCCGGTCGAGATGCGACGCAGGCGCCCGACCGTCGGATCGCCGGAGAAGGCCTCGAGGCCGCCCAGGGCCACCGTGTGGCTCCAGACCTGAATGCCGAACGTCCTGAGCAGGGCCTTGCAGCAGACTCCGACAGCCACAACACCAGCTGTTGATCTGGCACTGGCGCGCTCAGCCACCGGAGCGAACCCGTCGTAGCCATAACGGATACGGCCGGCGAGATCGGCGTGCCCCGGACGGGGCGCGATCCAGTCGGGATGAGGCTTTCCTTTTCGGATGGCCCAATCCCGGTTCTCGATCATCAGGGCCAGAGGCGAACCGAGTGTCGAGCCCTTCCAGAGACCGGCCAAGATCTTCACCTGATCGGTTTCGATGGATCGGGCTCGCAAACCGCGGCCGTGACCTTCGAGGCGCCGGGTCATCTCCGTCTCGAACAGGGTTTCATCCAGGGCCAGACCCGCGGGAAATCCCTCGATGATCGAGACCAGGGCGGGTCCGTGACTTTCTCCGGCATGCAGACAGCGCATGAGATCCTCCGATCCCTTTCCCTGCCCGGATTGAGCGGGGCTTCGGCAACCTAACCGAAGCTCCGTCGAGGGTCAACCCGGCTCGGCCAACCGACCAGCTCTAGGACGTCTTCTGGAGGGATTCCAGGAGCTCGAAAAATCCCGGAAATGAAACGGCTGCACACGATGCATCGTCCAGTTCCACCCCTCCCCGCGACGCCAGACCCGCCACGGCGAAGGCCATGGCGATCCGATGATCACCTTTGGTTTCGATCCGGGTCGTGCCTGTCGTCGGGAAACCCCCGGGACAGCCGTGGATGATCATACCGTCGGCCCGCTCCTGCACCTCGACGCCCAGCGATCTGAGGCCCACCACCGTGGTCGCGATCCGATCCGACTCCTTGTGCCGCAGTTCGGCTGCCTCGGTGATGCGCGTGACACCGCAGGCCCTGGCTGCGAGCACGGCCAGCATCGGGACCTCGTCGATCATGGCCGGGATGATCGCGCCGCCGTAGTCGCGCGCTTCAAGGGTCGAAGCCCGAACCCGGATGGTGCCGACAGGGTCCACCGATGGTGCCTGACCAGGCTCGATCTGCAGTTCGCCGGGGTACTCCCGAAAAAAGCCCGTCCGGGAAGGATTGATCAGAACATCGGTCAGGGTCAGATCACTCCCCGGCACCAACGAAGCCGCCGCTGCCAGGAATGCCGCGCTCGAGGGATCACCCGGCACGGTCAAATCGTAACCCGAAAGCCGGGCACCCGATCGCACAGTCCAGAGATCGGATTCGGCCGTGAATCCAAGATCGGCACCCATGGCCTGCAGCAGCCTCTCGGTGTGGTCCCGGGATCCGGCGCCGCCGACGACGCCCGTCTCGCCCCGAGCATCGAGACCCGCGAGGATCAGGGCCGACTTCACCTGGGCCGAAGCCACACCCAGATGATGACGCACACCGGTCAGCCCTGCTCCAGTAACCTCCAAGGGCAGCCGTCCCTCTTCTCCGAGATAGCGAAGGACAGCTCCCATGGTGCGTAGGGGGTCGACAACCCTGGCCATCGGTCGGGACCTGAGACTGTCATCGCCATCGAGCAGCGCCCTCACCCGACGTCCGGCCAGCAACCCCATCAGCAGGCGTGCCGTCGTGCCGCTGTTGCCGCAGTCGATCTCTACGATCGGAGCGCCCTCCGGGGCAGGCCCGCGCGCGGGAAATGCGCCCGTTCGAATCGTCAATTCCTGGCCCGTTTCCTCGACCACCGCACCAAGTCGCTTGATCGCCTCGAGAGAACGGTCCGTGTCCTCGGAGCGAAGCCGGTTGGTGACGCGGCAGTGATCCGGTGTCAATGCTGCGAACAACAGGGCACGGTGGGTGACCGACTTGTCGCCGGGAACACGAACCGATCCTCGGAGAGGCGCGCAAGCCGGGGGGATCAGAAGCATATCGGGGCCTGTCGTTCAGGTGACTCGTCGGGGACGCTGGGCTCAGGCTAACCGGCGACCGGCGTCCCGGTCAACTGACAGGGCTTGCCCGTGGACGCCCAGAACCCTATGGTCCCGCGATGAATATCGCTTCTGTCACCATAGGGCTCCGTTCCCGCCTGACCGTGCATCACGGCCGGGAGATCATCACGCTCGCCTCCCCGATCGTGCTCACGATGCTGTCGCAGACCCTGATGTGGACGGTCGACACGATTTTTCTGGGGCACTACTCAAGCCTGGCCCTCGGAGCCGCAGGTCTGGGCGGGATCCTGCTCTGGACCGCCTACAGCGCCTTCAACAACCTGAGTCGCATCACCGGTACCTTCATTTCGCAGGCTCACGGCAGGGGCGATGATCACGCGGTCGGCGACTACTTTTGGCAGGGCATGATCCTGGCCACGACCACGGGCCTCGCCCTGACCCTGATCGCCTGGAACGCCAGGCCCCTGCTGAACTGGACCGGCATATCCCCCGAGGTGCTCGACGCCTCGGCCGTGTACATGCAGTGGCGCGGTCTCAGCGCCGTGGCCACCCAATGGGGATTCGCGCTCATGGGCTACTTCCAGGGCCGGCGCCAGGTGACCATCCCGATGTGGGCGGGCATCATCTCGAACGTGGTGAATGCCCTGCTCGACTGGTGGCTCATCTTCGGATTCGCCGGCATCGCCGTCGGCGGTCAAATGTGGTTGGCAGTGCCCGAGATGGGCTTGCGCGGCGCGGCGATCGCCACCAGCGGCGGCGTCGTGGTCAATGCGCTCATCCTGCTGGTCGCCGCGATGGGATCGGGTGAAGCCCGTCGCCGGTATCGGATCCACGTGCCGAGATCACTGTCGTGGAGTCAACTGACCAAGATCGTGCGAGTCGGCATCCCGTCGTCGGTCGAGAATTTCGTCGACATGAGCACCTTCGCCCTTTTCTCCACCTTCGTGGGTCGGGTCGGCGCAGTGGCTCTGGCGGCCAACCAGATCCAGGTCCAGCTGCTGTCCTTTTCCTTCATGCCCATGTGGGGCCTGACGACCGCCGGGTCGGTGCTGGTCGGAAACTGGATGGGTGCGGGGCGACCCGAGGCAGCTGCCAGGTACGGTCGGCAGGTCTACAAGCTCGCTGTCCTGTATGCCCTGGGGTTGGGAGCGGGCCTGTTCCTGCTGCGAGACCACGTGTTTCGTGTCTTCACGCCCGACCCGGCTGTGTTGGCCTATGGAGCCTCGCTGGCCATCCTGGCGGCGGTCTTCCAGTTCGGCGACGGATTGCGCATGATCGGCGGCGGCCTGCTGACCGGCGCCGGAGACACCCGTCCGGTGATGCTGCTGACGATCCTGGTGATGTGGGGCCTCTTCCTGCCGGCAGCCTGGTGGATCATCGTGCACAAGGGTGGCGACGTGACCACAGCCTGGGCGGTGGCGAGTGTCTGCTACTTGATCCAGGCCGCCGTCCTCTGGTGGCGGTTCCGTTCGAATCGTTGGCAGCAGGTCAGGATCTTCGACACCGACGGTTGATCACAACTCCTCCAAAACACGAGGCCCCGGGTGAACCCGGGGCCTCTCTCGTCACCGGACAAGCCGGCCTATGGCGACGCGTTCCTAGCGGAACAGGGACTTCACGGAGCCCATGCTCATGTCCTGGTTGGCCACAGCGCCATCAGGGCTCTCGAAGAGCATTTCGTAGGTGCCGCAGCTGGCTGTGCCCCAGCTGTCCACGACCAGGAAGACGACCATGTCGCCGCCGGTGTTCGTGTAGCTGACGACTTCGGGATCACCGGTGAACGTGTCGTCGGCGGTGGCCAGGCAAGTGAAGGCAGCAGCTTCGGCTTCGCACTCGGCCAGGACCCAGAGGGCGCCGTCGGCGGTGTTGGTCACCGTGGCGGTGAAGGTCGAACCGGCGGGCATGAAGACTTCGTAGTAGTCCTCAAGACCGTTCTCGGTATAGGTCTGGCATCCCAGGGTGCTGACCAGGTTCACACCGTCGCAGGTGTCGCCGTAGAACATGCCCGTGCCTTCGACGTCGATGAGATTGGCGCAGAAGCTGATCGGCGGCGGCGGCGGCGGCGGGGTGTAGGTGCCGATCTGGATGGCGTCGAAGTGGTGATCGGCGCCGTCATCGCCCGCATAGCGGAAGGCGATGTTCACGATGGAACCCACGGAACCCTCGAGGTCGATCTGAACCTCTTCCCAGAGCCAGCTGACTCCGCCGTTCCCAAGGTTGTAGTTGTAAACTTCCAGACCGTCGACTTCGACGGTGAAGTTGCCGAACGCCGACCAGTAGGTGCTGCCCATGGTGGCGAAGAACAGGTCGTCGCCCGGCTCGACCAGGTAGTCGAAGCTCAGGACCTCATCCTGGGGACTGCCGGTCTGCCAGCCGATCTGAGCGCCGTAGACGCCTTCGAAGGCGTTGCTGCTCTGATACCAGGTGTAGCTGGGGTTGGTGATGCCCTGATACCAACCAGCCGGAGGGAACGCGCCCTCGAAGCCTTCGGTGATGCTGCGACCCATGTCGTGGTGATAGGCGGTGAAGGCCGGAGCGGACTTGGACGGCAACTTGGCAGCCATGGCGCCGGTGGCTATCATGGCGATCAAGGCCGTCAGCAACAACAATTTACGCATGGAATCCCCCTCTTTCAGAAAACTGGACAATCAAGACGTCCGGTAGCATCCGGACCGCAGGATCAAGAGTTTCAATTTCAATATATGAATCGCAAAGAGCGCGATCGGGTCATGAAAGAGAACCCTCCGATTCTCAAAGAGGATATCATGGGCAAGTATAGCAATTCAACACGAAACTCTGGTTTATTCGTGTGTTTTCCACCTAGGCACTTACCATAGATCAGTTTTGTGGCGATATGTTTGTCTAACCACGACAAAAACAACAGACTAGAATGTCAAAAACTCCACATCAGAGAGCTACTTAGCAGACGTCCAGGCATGGGTAGCCCGGGAATTTCTTGGTACTCACGATCCGACACGTTTGTCAGATCGAGCCGCCATCGCCAGGGAGCACGTTCCCAGCTCATCCTCACATCGACGACCGTGTGATCGGTACCGCCGCGAAGGTCTCGAAATCGAACCTGAGGCGTCAGACGCAACTGGTGAGGAAGTCGGAGCGAGAGCTCGGCGGCCACCTGTCGCCGGGGAACCGAGGAGACGTATTTCCCCTGCCACCCTTCCGGCAACGAAGTGGTCTTGCGGATCCCCGTGAGATGCACGCCCAGTCGATGCCCCTGGGGTGTTTCGGACACGGCGGCCAGCGACCAGCCGCGGGTCTCACTCTCGGTGATGTTCCTGGTTCGCCAGGGTTCGTCACCAGCCTCGGCTGGCTTGGTCCAGTCGATCAGATCATCCTCGTAACGGGCGAAAACCGTCGAGACCAGCACCCAGGAACCATGGCGGGCCTCCAGAGCGCCGTCCCAGGTCCAACCCGTTTCGGGCCGCAGGCCGGGGTCCGCGATATTGACCGGATCTTCGTAGTACAGCTCGGTAAAGGTCGGGATGCGGTAGACCGATCCGGTCGAGCCACGCAACGTGATCACCCGGGATGGACGCCAGGCCAACGCCGCCGAGGCCGCCCCGTGTGTTTCCAGGTTTCGCCAGTCGTCGACCCGGCCACCGACCGACCAATCGAGACGATCGTGCCGTCCCGAAACCTCGATCGCGCCAGAGCGACGCCTTCGTTCATGATCTCCGAGGGCCGGGCCGGAGACGCCCCCACGCACACCGACGCTCGCGATGTCCTCGACCATGCCCTCGGCACCGAAGACGAACGTCAATCCGTAACCGGCGTCGACGCTCGAGCGCAATTCGGCTGTGGTTCGGCGCGAGACATGATCGTTGGTGTAGATCGAAGGGTCTTCGCGGAACAGGACGAAGTGATCCTCGTGGCGACGAAACGAAACCCGGGGCTCGATCACGACGCGATCGGAGATCGGGCTCGCCAGGCGAACAGCGCCGAAGGCCGCGTCTGTTCGTTCCGAGGACGGATAGGGGGCGTAAAAATCCAGGGCGCCGAATTCACGCCGCGAAGCGCCGACAAGCACATCGAGGTGCCCGAGTGAGCCATCGGCGTCGGCGCGCAGCGACAGGGAACGGACCTCTGCATCGGTCCCCGGGTGTTGCCCTGCGGTCTCGAAGGCCTCGGCGCCGACGCGAACCCTCGACGATCCGAGGGGACCGGCCAGGGTGCCGCTTTCCAGCGCGGCCCTTCCACCCCTGCTCTCGAAACCGCCGACTGTGCCCTCGACTTCGCCGCCCCGATCCTCCGACGGTGAACGGCTCACGACGTTGACCACGCCTCCGACGGCGTTGGCGCCGTAGAGAGCCGAGCCATGGCCCGGCAGCACCTCGATCCGGGCGACCTCCCCCAGACCGATCGGCAGATTGAGATTGTGATGGCCCGTCTGGGGATCGCCGACATCGAATCCGTCGAGCAGCATCTGCACTTGCTCGAACGTGGAACCCCGGATCGAAAGATCACCCTGCACACCGTACTGCTGTCTCTGGCTGATCTCCACCTCGGGCACCGAAGCCAGGACTTCGGCGATCGACCTTGAAGCTCCACGGTCCAGGTCGGCCCTGCTCAACCAAAAGACCTGCCGCAGAAGTCCCGGCAGAGACACCGGAACCCGGGAGCCCACCACTTCGATCGGAGGAGTCAGGCACAACGTATCGCCGTCGATCACCACGAAACCGGACGACTCGGCGACCACGACGACAGGCACCATCAACCAGAAAGGAATCAGGATCATCAGAATCGAGCGCATGGAAGCTCCTTGTGCGAGCAAACTGCCTAATGGGCAGCCGACTTGCCTTTCGGTTTGGCATTCCAGACGCGCAACCCCAGGATCAGACCAATGATCGCCATGGGAATCATGGCCAGCGGCCAGGGCCGCCAGTTGGCCGGATCGGTGGCGGGCCCGATGATCTTCCCTGCAGCATCCAGTTGCTCACCCGGCAGGACGAAGGCGTAGGTGAACGACATCACGGCGGTCCCCAGATACACGAAGCCGTCGATGATGCCGACAGCGATACCCACGTTCTTGCTGCCGCCGAAGTCCATGCTGGCGGTGCCCGAGAGCATGCCATGCACGCCGATGACCGCCATGGACATGATCACCACCAGCCAGCCCACGAAGAACTGATCGTAGGTGAAGGTCAGCACGATGGCGCCCACCAGCATTACACCGTAGAGCACCGCCGCCACCGGGCCGCGGCGCGACTGGAAGACGTGATCGCTGATGGTACCCGCCACCACGCCGCCGAGGATGCCGGCGCAGCAGAGCAGCAGACCCCAGTTCTCATTCACGAAACTGTCCTTGAGGCCGAGAATGGCGTCGGTCTGCTTCGCGAAGATGCCGTACCAGTTCATGATCGCCTGGCGCAGGAATCCGCTGCAGAACTCGATGATCGCGATGGTCACGATCACCGGGTTGCGCATCATCATCTTGAAGACCTTGATGGCGCCGAGGCGAGGTCCGTCGTCCCCCGACGAAGCGTCGGCGGTGTTGAAGTTCTCGAGACCGGCATCGGCCGGCGTGTTGCGCACGAGGCCGATGTCGATGAGCAGAAAGACGCCTAGCAGGATCGCCGGCATGAGGAACACCCACGCCAGCCCCATGCCCCGGAGGATCATGCCTCCCAGGTCGAAGGCGAAGTAGATGCCCAGGGAGATCAGGATCCCGAAGATGGCGCCGAACACCCCTCGCTCGCGCACGTGGAACCAGGACGCGTTCACTTTGACGATGGCCACGGCGCCGAAACTCTGGAAGTACATGTTGGCGGCGTAGAGCACCGAGAAGACAATCACGAAATTGCGCGCGATGAACTCGTTGCCGACGCCTTGATGCAGCAGCGAGAGGGAGGCCAGGCCCATCACCAGGTTCATCAGCAGCGCGCCGCCGGCGCCGACGAGGATCGAGAACCGGCCGCCGAAGCGATCGGTGAGCGGTCCGTTGATCAGAAACGAGAGCCCGTAGACGATCGTGCCCACGCCGAAAATCACTCCGAAGTCGGCGTTGGCCATGAGCGCGGCGCCGTCGGCGTTGGCCATCTCCTCGAAGGCTCGTTTGCTGACCGTCAGATTGTAGCGTCCCATGTAGAGCAGGGCGTAGGTCAGGCCGAGCGGCAACCAGTTCCATACGCGGCGGCGGCGGAAGCGGTCGTCATGACCCACGTCGATCTTCGGTAGGCGGGTGATCACGAAGACCACCACCGCGAGAAGGATCAGGATCGGCCACATCTTGCTGAGCACGGTCATGGTGCAGACTCCCAGGTTCGAGGTCGCGCCGGACTACCGGCGAAAGGCTCCGGCATCCTAGTCAGTCGCACCGCGGATATCCATGAAAAACGGGCCGGGCCCCTAACGAACTCCGTGCTCCGCCTTGTACGCGGTCCAGTTTTCTTTCAACTGGACGAAGGCCTCGAAACCGCCGCGGTTCAGGAAGGGGTTGTGACGTCGCTCATGGCCGATCGTGGAATGGGGCATGACGCCCTCGCCACCGTAGTAGTCGTGGCCGGGCAGCACGACCGTCTGGTCCGGAAGTTCCAGGATACGCTGCAGCGACGCCCATTCCTGCTCGGCAGAAGATCCCGGAAAATACGGGCCGGTCCCGCCCACCTTGCCACAGAACAGCAGATCGCCTGTCGCCAGGAACTCCTCGAAAAGCCAGCAGACGTGATCGGGAGCATGACCCGGCGTCGGCAGAGCGACCAAGGAGCGTTCTCCGAGCCGGGCTGCCTCGCCTTCGGCCGTGATGATCCTGATGTCCCTTTCACCACGATTCGAGCCGGCCAGAGTCTCACCGCCGCAAAGATCTCGCAGGACACGCAACCCACCGTGATGATCGTCGTGGCCGTGGGTCAGCAACACCGTCCGCAGAGTCAACTGCTCGTCTCCGAGAACATGGGCGAGGTCCTGGGGTCCGTATCCGGGATCGACGACAGCCGCCTGACCGCTCGCCCGATCGCCGAAGATGTAGGAAAAGTTGCGATCGCCACCGAGATGGATCTGCAGGACGACAAGGTCGGGCGTGGAAAGATCATTGAGAATCACGGCATCCTCACGGGGTTGGATCAGAGTTCGAAGATGAAACCGACGCTCAGGGCCAGCCAGCGATCGTGATCGATGGAGCGGATCTCCGCGCCGGAGACCGGGTCGGCCAGGATCGAGGGATCGGCGCCGTAGCCCTCGTACCGTACGCTCACGTCCAGAAAAATCGGGGACTCGGGACGATCACCCATCCTGCGCTGGAACCCCAGGCGCACGCTCCCGCCCCAGTCGCTCAACTCGCGCACATTGGATCCGCCCTGAACGGTCCCGTAGGGGCTGAAGAAGAGGTCGCCACCCCAGCGAAGCGAGCGCATGTAATAGCCTCCTGCCAGCGCTCCGGCGATCGCGACTCGATCCCCGAGCGGCATCGAGAGCCTGGCTCCGAGTTCGAAGGCGTAGATGGCGGATTTTCCGTTGCCTGTGACGTCCTCGAAAGCGTCGACAAGGTCGCCGAAGCCTGTGTGGAAGTTCAGGAACGGCGTCCAATGATCGTTCACGGCATAACCCACGCCGAGCTGAAACATGGCCATGTCGGTGAAGAACCGGTTGAAGTCAGTCGTGCTGTGCTTGTAGCCGAAGTCGAGCTGCATGACCCAGTCGCCGGCCAGGGACGTGGGATAATCGGAAGGGTCGACCGGAACCGGCGGTGGTGCCAGGTCTTCCGGACGAAGAGGCACTTCAGGCCAGACACGCCCGGGTTCGGGTGGCTCCCAGGCGGCCACACGACGGCCTGCGTCCAGATCTGCCCTCCAGGAAGCCCATTGTGCGGCAGGGATCGAACGCTCCCGTGTCACAGGCCCATCAGGGCGGTTGATCACGATCCTCGCCACGATGTTGCCCGCTGGCGTGCGGCTGAAAACGGCCGAGGTCACACCTCGCAGATCAGAAAAGAGACCCCAGCGCCCAGCCTCTTCGGCGTCGATGACATCTCCGACGACAGGATGCAACGTCAGCCTGGTGTCGTCAGCGACGGCCGGTCCGGCCGCCAGCGCCGCGACCAGCCAGGCCAGGGCCGCGACGATTCGTCCTGATCGATCCCGGTGACAGAGTTCCATTCCATCCTCCGCGGTGGTCCCTGGTCGATCTCGCGACCTCTTGCCCGCCGTTCAACGATCCAGTAAAGTCGACAGTCGTTGACTCCGTTGTCCCGAGGCCCCGTTCCTTCAAAGATAAGGACCACCATGTCCGGACACGACAACAAGCCGCCGGTCGGCGATCTGCCCAGCGCCGATGAACTCCTGCCCATCCTGTGGCGTGTCATCGACCGCTGGCACGCCCAAGAGGCCGAGATCGAGGACTGGGCGAACGCCGTCGCCCGGATCATGCCCGAACATCGGGACTGGGCCGGATTCGCCGAATTGCTCCAGCTGATCAACACCTTCCAGTGGCACGAGGAAGATCGGAGCAGGATCGACGATGCCGACGACGAAATGCTCGCCGCAGTGAAGAAGTCGATCGACAACTCCAACGCCCGCAGGGTCAAGACCATCGAAGTCCTCGACACGGTGATCTGGAAGGTCCTCGACTCGGCCGGCCTGCCCAATCCCGAAGCTCCCATGAACTCCGAATCACCGGGCAGCATCATCGACAGGATCACGATCCTAGCCCTGAAGCTCTACCACATTCGCGAGGAGCTTTCCACAGCAGGAGGCACGGCTTCGGAGGAGAAACTCTACGGCCGGGTCGCGGGGATCAGCGAACAGATGGACGACCTCGCCCTCTGCCTCGACCTCCTGCTGGCCGACATCGTGGCCGGCCGACGTCGCGTCAAGCTCTACAAGCAGGTCAAGGTGTACAAGGACCCTACGTCGGGACGATACCGTTCGGGGTTGAGCGGGCTGGATCTCGGACCGGCCGCCGCGGAGGTCTGAACGCCCTAGCGGTACATCGCCTTGACGCCGCTCCAGGTGTCCGTCTCGGCGGGTGTGATCCCTGTCGGAGTGACCAGCAGCGAAGCTCCGGTCAGGATCCAGTCCTCTCCCTCGCAATCGACCGCCGCGCTCAGGTTCGCCACGCCCAGATGGAACGGAGCAACAGGCTCATAGATCCAGTTGAAGCTCACCTCGGCCAACAACACGAAGTCTTCGGTCACACAGGTCAGCGCCGTGCTGGTGATGGCCAGGGTCGGATCCCCGACATGGGTCATCGCGCTGGTGAGGAACGTTTCTAGATAATAGGCCGGCGATCCTCCGCAGCAACTGCCCAGCAACGCCCAGTCCAGGGTCCCGAAATCGAAGGGCAAGGGTTCTTCGTCCGGACCCATCAGCACCACATAGAGCGTGAACGTGGAACCGTACTCGACCGTGATCTCGCTGACGTAGGATTCGGGTGAAGCCGAAAGTCCCAGGGCGGGATATCCGCTCTGGGCCGAAGCCGGGGTCAGGAAAGCGACCAGGGCGCCAAGCGCGATCAGGCGTCGAAACAAGAAGCAGGTCACGTCGGGATCCTCCAGAGTGGCAGGGAGCTGACGTCGTGTTGTTCGGTCCGGGTTGGTCCCCTATATCATAGACTATTTTTGTATGGTTAGGCAACCTCGGCTGGAATGAAGGTCATCCCAACGGATCGGTGCGGAACCGCAGGGCGTCGAGATCGGCGGTCGTGGTGACCTTGAGATTGTCCGGCGAGCCCGCCACTACCACGGGCCGATGGCCCTGGGTCGCCATGAGTCCGCCGTCATCGGTGAAGTCCAGTCCTTGACCCGCCGCCCACGCGTGAGCGTCGCGGAAGATGCCCCAGGGGAAAACTTGCGGCGTCTGAACCGACCACAACCGTTCGCGCGGCAGATACTCAAGGCGACCATCCGGATTCTCGATCACCGTGGTATCAGTGACCATTATCCCCGGCACGGCGCCGCCTTTGTCGATGGCGGCAAGCATCAGCCGCTCCAACAGATCGGAGTCGGCCAGGGGCCGCGCGGCGTCGTGGACGGCGATCAGGTCGTCGGGACGAGGTTCACGATCGAGCGCCAACTGGCCGACAGCCGACCAGGTCGATGCTGTTCGTGTCGGGCCGGCTACAGCAAGGGACCAGGGAATCCGCAGATCCATGCTCCCGAGATTTCTTCCGAGCTCCTCACGAAATTCATCGGGGCACGTGATCGTCAGCGAAACCACCGCGGGATGGATCGTCAGGCGTTCGACACTCCAGGCCCAGAGTGGTCGGCCGTGGACACACTGGAATTGCTTGGGCGTGGCGTCCCCGGCATCGCGGGCTCGACGACCACTGCCGCCGGCGAGAATCACCAAATGAATACTGGTCATGATTCTCCTCATCCCTGCGCCGGACGAGCCTTCACCAGGGCGAAGGTCACCGCTTCGACGAGGGTCGTGACCGCCGCCAGTTCGAGTCCCTGCTCGGTGGCTCTGACGTTTTTCTTCGGGGCTGCAGCCACGACGCGCCGGAACCCGAGACGGGACGCCTCCTTGAGTCTGGCTGCCCGTTCGGTGACATCCCGGACGTCGCCGGTGAGCCCCACCTCCCCGACGACCAGCGTGTCGGCTGGCACGGGAATCTCCCTCAACGACGACGCCAGAGCGATGCAGACAGCCAGGTCGCCTGCCGGATCATCCAGTCGCGCTCCGCCGGCGACCTTGACGAAAAGGTCGCATCCACCCAGGTCCAGTCCGGCTCGTTTCTCGAGAATCGCCGCCAGCAGGGCCACCCTTTTGGCGTCGACGCCCTGAACCACGCGCTGGGGCGTGCCGTAGCGGCTCGGAGCCACCAACGCCTGCACCTCGTAGAGAAAGGTGCGCGATCCACTGCGGACGGCGCAGACGGCTGTCCCAGGCTCGTCACCTCGACGACCGGAAAGAAAGAGGGCTGCAGCCTCGTCTACCGGGCGCAGCCCCGTGGCCGTCATTTCCAGGACCGCCAGTTCTCCGGTGGCCCCGAATCGATTCTTCACCGCCCGCACTAGGCGGATGACGCCACCGCCGGTGCCCTCGAAAGCCAGGACCGTGTCGACCATGTGTTCGAGAACCTTGGGGCCGGCCAGATCCCCGGACTTGGTCACGTGACCCACCAGAAAGACCGGACAACCGGCGCGTCGGGCGAAGTCGGCCAGCACGCCACCGCAGTAGCGCACCTGGCCAACACTTCCGGGGAAGGCGTCGATCTCGCGGGAGTGAAGCGTCTGCACCGAATCGGCGATGATGATGCAGGGCCCGGGATGAAACTTTCGATCGGTCTCAAGCGCATCGATGATCCGTTCGAGTTCCACTTCATCCAGGATCTGGAATCCCTCCTCATGCTTCGGGTCGAAGCCGAGGCGTTCGCTCCGCATTCGAATCTGGGCAGGAGATTCCTCTCCTGTCACGTACACGACCCTGATGCCGTCGCGAACCCAGTCCAGGGCCAGGCCCGTCAACAGTGTGGATTTGCCGACGCCAGGCTCGCCGCCGAGCAGCACGACCGAGCCGGCCACCAGTCCCCCGCCGAGCACTCCGGAGATTTCGTCGGGCTTGACCGGCAGGCGGTCGTCACGGGCGGAGGTCACTTCGCGCAGCGGCACCGTCCGGGCGACTTCCCGGGCGGCGGCCGAGCCAGCGTCGCTGCGGAATCCGGAACCGCGGCCACGGCCCTCGGATTTGGCGATCTTGATTTCCGCGAAGGAATTCCATTCCCGACATTGGGGACACTGTCCCAGCCAGCGAATTGCTTCCTGGCCGCAGTTCGCACAGACGAATCGGGTGCTCGACTTGGCCATCAGGCCCCTTTTCCGAAGGTGTGTTCGATCATCGTGTCAGAGTGATCTTGCGGTCGTCCACGTCGTCGCCGGCGCGCAGACGGACCAGGTAGACCCCCGTGGGCACCGAGCGTCCGTCGGCATCCCGGCCATCCCAGGTCGAGGTATGGCGACCGGCCGGCTGCAGGGACCCGTCGAGCAACTCGCGGACCATCCTGCCGCGCAGATCGTACACCGTCAAGCTCGGGACCCCGGCGACCCGCAATCCGTACCCGATCGTCGTGCGGGGGTTGAAGGGATTGGGCACATTCGGCAACAGCGCGGTCCGGGTAGGCGCTCCCCCGTCCACGCCGGTCGTCACGGTTCGCAGAACAAGGTTCAGGGAGCAGCTGTTGAGAGTCCCCGTGTCGTTGGCGACCAGGTCGGACACCCTCAGAATCCAGTCCCCCGACGGATTTTCACCGGATACGTCCGACAATGAGCCTGGACCGTCCACGGTCAGAGTGGTGCCCCAGGTTCCGACGATCTGGCCTTCGATACTCCCCGATCGATCGTGCAGTCGGATGGTCGTGCCTTCGGGTGAGACGAGTTCGACGATGAGATCCCCGATCCAGGCATGGTCCAGGTCGATGGTCACCCCCACATCCGCCACCGGGTCGGTCGTGGTCACCTGCCAGACCACCGCGACCCCGGCCGGATCGTCGTCCGGAATCGGCGCCGGACCGATCCAGTCCACCGAATGGTCCCAGGTGGTCGGCAGGACGAAATCGACATGGGTCAGACTCTGACCCTGGGCGAGTGCCACCATGCGAACCTCGGTCGCCAGTCCGAATGCCGCGGCGCTCACCTGATAGGTTCCGGCGTACAGGTCGTCGAGACGCCAACGACCATCGGCGCCTGTGGTATCCGCGCCGGCTCCGATCACGGTCACCACGGCACCGGCCACCGGTTCGAAGGCACCGTCCTGGCCATGGCGGGATACCAGGCCGGCGAACGATGCGGTGGCTTCGCCTTCGTCCGCGACGAGCCAGGCTACAGCGTTCTCAACCAGATGGCGGGCCGATACGGTGTCGGTCAGGGCGGCCAGGTTGGCGGCCAGATAGACGATCTGGCCGCCGAGGGGGGCCGTGTTGTCGTCGTAGACGAGCAGGCCTGCCGAGCCGACGACGCTGGCAGTGTCGAAGACGACCTGGGCGCCTGCAGCCGGATCGATGGCGTCCTGGTCACTGTAAGAGGAATATTCAAGAGACAGCGCGGCCGGCAGGATGTGAGGGTCGGTCGCCACAGGATGGTTCAGGTTGTCCGCCTGGAGCCTTAGGTCGCCGGCGGCGTCGCCGCGCCAGGAGTCGGCGTGCAGCACCACCGCGGCGAAGTCGGGGTAGCCCGGCGATCCGAGCGCGTCGAAACCAACCTCACCACCCTCGATGAAGAGTCGGCCGCCTTCCACGACCCAGTCGCGCACAAGGTTTCGGGCGGCGGTGTCCTCAAGGGGAGACGCATTGCCTCCGGAGGTAATCACCAGGGCCTGGATTCCAGTCAGGTCGCCGACGGTCAAATCCGGAAACGGTTTCCGGTGAACAACATATCCGGCATCGGCCAACCAGCGGGCGGCATCGTCCGCAGAGGACCGGGCAGCGAGAATCGGGGCGGTCGGCGGCACGGGATTCTTGGCTTCGTCGAACTTCCCAGAATCCGCCGTCAGCGCAAGGGTGTCGTCGGCGACGAGCACGACCCCCACGGCGTCGATGATCGTGAAGCCCAGAGGCCCGGACGTGGCCGTGTTGGCGCCCGACGAGGCATCGACAGCCGACACCTCGTAGGAGATCACGTCGCCTGCCACCAGCGATTCGACGGCGATGGGGAAAACCCCGGACCAGCGGTCGTTCCCCATGTCCGCCAGCGGAAACGCCGTCCGGGCCAAACCGTTCAACGTCCAATCCACGTTCACTTCGGCTACCCCGAGATTATCCGTCACCATGGCCGCGATCACCGCGGGCCAGGTGATCAAGGCCTGGTCCCCGAGTCCCTGGTGCGCGATGACCGGTGGAGTGACGTCGGGCCCTATGGCGAAGGAGTGGAACAAGGTCGGAGCCTCCGCAGGATCGAAGATCGTCAGGTTGAGGACATCCCCCGCCGCGAGGTAGTAGTCGACGAGGCCGCCGGTCGGCTGGGCCGCGATATCCGCCGTGAACCCGTCGCCGCCGGTCGAGACCAGCAGTTCACTCTGCCAGGCGCCGTCGTCGACCCGCCACCACAGCTCCAGGGCAGCGGGATCCAGCGCCACGCGGTTGGTGATCGTGCAGGAGACCGGAATCGGAGCGGCCGTCTGTTCGGTGTCCGGCCGGGGAGTGTGATCGAAGACCGCGCCGAAATAATGGACCGCGTCCCAGGCGTCGACGATTCCCCAACCCAGGTCATTGTCCGGCGCCGAGTTCTGACTGGCAGTCATCCTCAGCGCCTCGATCACCTGCATCGGAGTGAGCTCCGGGACGCGGGAAAGGACAAGGGCCGAGACACCGGCGGTCAGGGGGCATGAAAACGAAGTACCTGAAACGCTGAGGTACGCGCCGTCATCGGCCGGACTGGCTACGTGATTTCCGGCCCCCATGGCCGCCACGTCGGGCTTGATGCGCCCGTCCGCCGTAGGGCCGGGCGAAGAGAACGACGTCACCACGCCACTCGAATTCACAGCCCCGACGGTCAGCACGCTGTCTCCATCCGCCGGCGCGATGATGTGGCCCCAGGTGCTCGCACGATCGTTGCCCGCCGAATTCACCACGACGATCCCCTTGCTCACCGCGAGATCCGCCGCGATCGTGCACGGAGCCGTCGCTCCATCCATGTCCTCGAAGACATACCAGTCCGTGTAACCGAGCGAACTGCTCGCGATGTCGATGCCGAAGGTGTCGAGCCACTCGATGCCGGCGACCCAGTTGTCTTCCTCGATGGGGAGTTCGTCGGCCACGTCCTCGGTTTTCGCCAGGATGAAGCTCGCCCCGAACGCCGGTCCGACCAGGGATCCCGGGAGGTAGCCGCCGATGGTCGACAGGGTCATCGTGCCGTGGTTCTGGGCGTTGGAAGGGTCATCGATCTGATTCTCGACGACGCCGTCGTTGTTCACGAAATCCCACATCGCCACGATATCCATGCCGGTCAAGGCCTCGTGCGTCGTGCGGAAACCCGTATCCAGCATCCCGATCAGGACACCCTGCCCGTTCCAACCGGCATCGTGCACCGGGGGCACGTTGACCTGCTCGATCTCGGTCAGGCTGCCGCCGTAGTCCAGGGTCCAGGCGTCGGCCTTGTCCGGTGTCGCGTCGAAGGCTCGTGCGGGATTGACCGGCTCGGGATCCCGCGTGAAACGGTTCACGAGGTCCACGTAGCGAACGAATGACAGCGCCACCATGGCGCGGATCTGGGATGGCGTGGCGTCATAGCTTGCAGCGTTCAACCAACGGCTAACCCGCCTCGGGCCCGCGCCGGTGCCGGCAAGGACGTCGAGATAGGGGCCGTGCAGGGCCAGATCGGTCTCGTCGACGAGTCGGCCGGACGTCTGGGTCTTGCTGCGGCGCCGGCGCGAACGATCGTCCAGGGCTGCTTCAGCGTCGTCGAGGGCATCGGACAGGGCCGGCCCCTGGTGTCCCTTGTCCACGAAAAAGACCCAGACGGCCAGACGCGCCTGCGGGTCCGCGTCGGCGTCGAGCTGCTGCTCCAGCCGGGGCGAAACTCCCTGCGGGGCCGCCGTGAGGGACGCAGCGATCATCAGGATCAGCAGGACAACAACGACGAACGGTCTCATGAACGATCTCCTCGACGGTGGCTCGGGTTGCCATCATGATACCACGGCCCCGGCAACGACCGCCATGCCACACAGACATTGAGTCCTTCGGGTTCCGGCCATATCCTTCGGTCAGGAGGTCATGATGACACGCAGGATACGCATCGGTTTGGCTCTCGGCAGTGGCGGCGCCCGCGCCCTCGCCCACGCCGGGGTATTGGAAGTGCTCGAGAACGAGGGCCTTGCCCCCGACCTGATCGCCGGCACCAGCATGGGCGCCATCGTCGGCGGTCTTTACGCCGAAACCGCCGATGCTCAGGAAACCTGGAGCCGACTCGCCGTCTTCGTGGAGGACGAGGACTTCCTGAAAACCTGGCAGCCCTTCGTTCCGCGCGGCTCGGGCGAGAACGAAGCTCAGGGACCTGTCCAGAGCCTGCTCACGTCCCTCAACCGCGCCTACATCCAGTTCCGAACCGTCACGACTCCCAACATTTCCGATCAGAAGCGCCTGCTCCGTCCCCTGGAAACCATGTTCCGCGCCCGCGCTTTCGACGAGCTGCTGCTGCCGTTCGCTGCAGTGGGCGTCGATTTGATCGGTGGCGAAAAAGTCGTCTTCACCGAGGGCGACCTCCTGAACGGTGTCTATGCCAGCTCTGCGGTGCCTGGAGTCTTCCCACCGGTGATGATGGACGGCAAGATGATCGTCGACGGCGGGGCTCCGTTCCGTGTCCCGGTCAACACCTGCAGGGAACTCGGTGCCGACATCGTGATCGGGGTCACGATTCCCGCCTTCACCAGCTCCAGACCCGAATACAAAACGGGCCTGGCCATGGCCCAGCGTTGCGAGGCCCTCGCCAGCAATCTGCTCGACCGTTACGTGATGGAACAGGCCGACGCCGTGGTGCGGCCCGCAGTCTCGGATCACCATTGGGCCGATTTCCGCGGCGGCGCCGCGATGAAAAAACGCGGCGCCCAGGCCGCGATCGAGGCTCTCCCCGCCATCCGGGAGGCCGTCGCCAAGGCCGAGCAGTCGCGTTTCGGATGGAAGTCCAGGCTGCGCCGGATGTTCGCCTAGCTCCTAAGCCAACCCGGGGGCTCCCGGCTTTCCGGGCGTCGACCGTAGAGCAGATCGTCGAGCTTCAGGGCGGTCCGTCGGAACAGGGCGCTGTGACGCAGCCCCCTGCGGACCAGGCCATGAATCAGCGTGTCGGGATGACTGTAGGGGCAGACCCGGATGCACTGGCCACAGTCGGTTCCCACACTGCACCAGTAGGTGAAGCAGGCTTCCTGGTTGATCGTCCAGCTGTAGGATCCGTCTGCACCCAGGCGCGGCCCCGCTGCGATGGCGTCACTCGGGCAGATGTCGGCGCACTTTTCACAGAGCGAACAGAAATCCAGAACCGTCGGGTCAAGACCGGATTCATCCTGTGTCAGGGGCAGGTCTGTGGTCACCACCGCGAGACGCACCCGAGGGCCGTGGCGCGGGGTCATGAGTAAGCCCATCCGGCCGATCTCTCCGAGCCCGGCGTCACGGGCGACGAAGGGGCAAATCACCTTGTAGTTGGCGTCGATGTGAGCCTCGGCCCGCCAACCGAGTCGGCGCAGGCCTTCGGCAATCTGGACGGCGATCGCGCCCGAGGCCAGATACTGCTGGGCCGACTCCATGACCGTCGGTCCTTCGGGCGCCGTCGCCATTTGCCTGTGATCCATTTCGACGCTCAACGCCAGAGCCCAGCGGTGATCCAGGGTGATCGGCTCACCCCAGTGATCGCCTCGACCTTTGGTCGCGTAGATATGCTCCGGTCGCAGCGAAGTCACACCCACATCGAGGGCCCCGAGCTTGCGCGCCCAGCCCTTCAGGAATTCGACCGCCTGCCCAGGTTGGAGATCGACACGTTCGGGTGACGGCTCCCCGGTCGTGAGGTTCGCCAATTCGGCGACGGCTCGAAATCCCGCTTCGGCAGCGGCGAACGACAGGGGCTCGGCTTTCAGGGATTGCGGAGACAGAAGGCCGGGCTTGGCCCTGAAACGGCGGTCGGGTGCGGCGTGTTCGGGATAGTCGCGGTAGTGGTGGTCGAACCGTTCGGTGTCTGGCTCGAGGGCCGCCCGCGCGAACATGACCGAGCGTTCATCGACCTTGGAAGGATACGTCAGGGGTGGGAATCCGTCAGGTCGTCGGGACGGAACCATGACTAGGAGCAATCCGAGAAGAACAAGCCCGGGCAGAACCAGTGCCAGGGCCATGAGCCAGGGCCAACCCGTTGCGACGGCGGCCAGAGATGGCAGGACCCATCCCACGGCCATGAGCAAAGTCCGCGATTCCGCAACTGGCTCGACTTCCCGATGCGACTCCCAGGCCAGAGCCAGGAACAGGATGAAACCAGTCAACCCGGACACCAGAGCCAGGATCGTCACAACGCCTCCTCGGCTTGTGCCCTCGCGAAGATAGGATCATGGGCCCGATGGGTCCATCACATGGGAGAGAACCCCTGGTCGGCCCAGTATTCGTCCTGCAGCATCTTCTCCAGATCGATCAGTTGCGCGAGATGGCCCACTTCCCACTCGGCCAGCCAGGTGAAGAGCTGCTTGAGGTCGGCGTTGTCGGTCTTCTCGGCCTCGGTCTTGTAGTAGTTGATGGCCTTGTTCTCGAGATCGCAGCCGATGCCGATGACGGCCATCTCGAAATTGCCGCGCTTGATCGACTTGCGAAACTTGTCGTCGATCACGTGACCGGCGCCGTGATCGACTTCGGCGGGGTTCACTTTCGAGAGATCGATCTTGCCAATCGTCAGCAGGCTCTCGTACTGGGCCTGCAGCAGGGCCACGTGCTCGTCCTCGTCCCTGGCCAGGGCCGTGAACATGGCCTTGGCGGACGGATCCTCGGTGGTCGAGGCGGCATGGGAGTAGAGCTGCTGCCCCTTGATCTCGGTCATGATGGCATCCTTGACAGCCTGAATCATGCTTTGCGTCTTGGCGTCGGTCATCTCGATCTCCTCAGATGGGGGTGCCTCACCCCTCGTTAAACCCGACAAACGGTTGCTCGACGGTCAGAAGAGACTGACGTGGAAGTACCGCTTCGGCCTCGCCTTGATGTCCGCGATCAAATCCTGGACATCCACGATGGTGCTCTCGGCTGCGGCGTACAAGGAGTCGTCATCCAGCGCCCGGCCGATGGATCCCTCGCCGCTTTCGAGCCTCTGAACGATCCTCGCGAGAGTCTCGGTGGTCTCGGTCAGCAGCAGGGTAAGGTTCTCGATGGACCCGGCGGCCGTACGGGTATCGACCAGCACGCCGGCCAAGACGCTGTCGTGGCCGGCGACCGCGGCGTGCACGGCATCCGATGTCGCCCTCAACTTCGCCACCAGGCCCTTGAGTTCCGGGGCCAGTTCCTCGGTTGTCGTCTTGAGCGTCATGGTGGCGTCGGACGTGTTGTCGAGCACCGTCCGGAGTCGGTCTTCGCCGCGGATCGACTCCATGAAGGCCGTGATCTCGCGGGTGAGGGCCCGCGCCTCCTCGAGGGTCTCGGCGCCCTCGTTCATCATGGCGTTCATGTCCTTCATCACATGCCCGATAAAGAGATGGTTCTCGGAAACGGGCTCACCCGATCCGGGCATGACCTCCAGGAGCATCTCGCCGACGATGCCCATGCTCGTCAGTCGCACCTTGGCGTCCTCGCGCAGGTTCGCTTCCTCGTTCACATGGAAGGTCACCCGGACCACGCCGGATTCGAGAACAAAATCCTCGACCTGGCCCATGCGGATTCCCTGGACCTGAACCCGATCACCGGACTGCAGCCCACCCACCGATTCGAAATCGACCCGGTACCGGACGACGCTCTGGGAAAATACCGCCTGCTTGAACCAGAGCAGACCCCAACTGAGAACCGCCACCGAAACGATGACTGTCAGGCCGACCTGGATTTCCTTCTTGCGGCTCATGAGTTCCTCCGGGCTAGAAAACAGACAGCGGCCCCTTGGCGCTGCCTTCAATGAATTGTCGTATCACCGGATGTCCGGTGTGACGTACGTCGTCGACACTTCCGGCGTAGATGATGCGGCCCTCGCTGAGCATCGCCATGCGGTCGGCGATCTTGAACGCGCTGGCCATGTCGTGGGTCACGACGATCGAGGTGACATTCAGTTCGGCCTGCAGCTTGAGGATCAGGTCGTTGATGGCATCGGACGTGATCGGGTCCAGTCCCGTGGTCGGTTCATCGTAGAGGATGTAGTCGGGCTGCATGGCGATGGCGCGGGCCAAACCCGCGCGTTTCTTCATGCCTCCGCTCAACTCCGACGGCAGCTTGTTCTCCGACGCCTGCAGTCCCACCATGGCCAGACAGTCGCACGCCCGACCCTTGATCTCCTCGCGCGACAGGCCGGAATGTTCGACCAAGCCAAGGGAGACATTCTCACAGATGGTCATCGAATCGAAGAGGGCCGACCCCTGGAAGAGCATGCCGAACCGCTTGCGGATCTCGAACAGGCGCTGTTTTCTCATGCCCGTGATCTCCTCGCCGTCGATCCAGACACTGCCGGAATCCGGCTCGAGCAGGCGAACGATGTGCTTGAGCATGACCGACTTGCCCTCGCCGCTGCGCCCGATGATCACGACCGTCTCACCGCGGTCGATCTTGAAATCGAGGTGGTCGAGGACCTTCCGATCCTGAAACGACTTGACCACCGACTGCAACACGACGCCCGTCGTCGACGCGGGGTCGGCGACATGGAAATCGGGCAGCGGAAGGTCGTGCATCTGATCGCTCATTTGGTGAAGATCACCTGGAAAAGGATGATCGCCAGAAGGTAGTCGGCCACCAGCACGCTCAGGCAGCTGCCCACCACAGCCATCATCGTGGCGTTGCCGACGCCCTCGGCGCCGCCCTTGGTGTTCAACCCGAAGAACAGCCCGCTCATCGCGATGATCGCCCCGAAGAAGAAGGACTTGATCAAACCGCTGAACAGATCTGCCGGATCGTAGAACATGCGGAGGCCCTCGATGAACGTGCTGGCGGTCACGTCCATGGTCGAGACGGAGATGAAGTAGCCGCTAATGACCGCAATGCCGTCGGCGAAGACCGTGATGACCGGCAGCATCAAGAGCGTGGCCAAGAAACGTGGCAGAGCCAGATAGCGCATCGGATCGATGGCCAGCATCTCCAGGGCGTCGATCTGCTCGGTGACCTTCATCGTGCCGAGTTCAG
>Ga0180007_10000806_pt1 | contig 47764 bp, 47 predicted proteins | sample MM_PC_MetaG_FD_121122 | JGI IMG/M metagenome (GOLD analysis project Ga0180007, IMG submission 121122) | Groundwater microbial communities from the Aspo Hard Rock Laboratory (HRL) deep subsurface site, Sweden - MM_PC_MetaG | ecosystem: Environmental > Aquatic > Deep subsurface > Groundwater... | reverse complement strand
CCCGCCGCTAAATAGTGCTAATCTCGATGATCTTTTAACTGCTTACTATGAGGAGCGGGGCTGGGATTCCAAGGAGGGCACACTCAGTTCGGGCAGAATCGAAGAGCTTACGCTTTCTCTAAAAGGCATAAATTCAGGTTTTTATAAATAGTACTAACTATTTAAATAACGCCAGAATTATACCTTTATAAAAATCAATAGCGGATTTTGGGCTCGTCTTGCATCTTGACAAAAGGCAAAAAAGCATTAACTTATCCTTCTCAATGGGCAGCTTCTGGTCGCACTAAGTTGCGCTCTTGATGATCATCTCAGTTTTTATAAAAAGGAAATACTTAATGCGTGTAAAAAGCCACCTCATAAGTTTAGTTTGTTTTGTTTTGCTTCTGAGCATGCCCGCCTTTGGGCAGAGTAATTTGTCAGTGGAAGAGCTCAAAGCGCAGTACAAAATGTATAATGATATAGCCAATAATCCTGATATTTTTTGGTTCATAGGGTTTGATGATGTGCCGGGGAAGTTTGTCAGTCGTGAGCGGTTCGAAAAAATGATGACAGAGAAAATAATGCTTATGGGTAACATAACATTAGAACAAAAAGTTGCGGCAATGACGCATAATATTAATGTTTCCCAAAAAGTCAAAGCAGACCTTCGTATAAGGGTGCTTCCTGAGCTTGAAGTTCTAATTAAAGAGCGTGAAAACTCTTCTAACCCGCATATAAACTTAAATAACAATACGAACCATCAGACTAGCGACGCGTCATCAAGTGGCTCTTCCTTTAATGATCTTGTAGGGGGAATGGCATCTGAGGAGCATTTAAATCCAATGTCATATGAAAGCTTTGTAGCATCTTCCAAAGGAACCGACATAAAAGATTCTCAAAGAGAGTCTTATGACGGCAATTGGAATAATGCGAGCAATGACAACTATTCCAGTTGCCCTAAAATGAAACCGGATAACCGATCTTCGTTTAGGGCATATCCAAATGGTCAAACTTCTGGCAACACATATAGAAATTGCGCTTATTTTGGGAATGGTTATCTTCAGCTTGAAGAAGCGTATGTGAATGGAAAACGCGAGGGTCTCGTAACAAATTATGCTTGGAGTAATGAGCATAATTTTTCTTATGCTAATCAGAGAACAAATTATTCCAATGGTAAGCGTAACGGGATACAAGATATTTATTCGGTATCGAAATCTGGCGCTGTTTATCGTATGAGATTCACAACTTATTCAGACGGCATACAACATGGGGATAGTGCACAGTGGTACGACAATGGACAGACATCGAAAGAAACTAATTTCTTTGCAGGGAAACCAACCCTTCAATATAATTATAACAGAGATGGTTCATTAAGTTACTGCACAAAATGGGGAAGTGATCATAAGCCTAGAAACTGTAAAACCGGGGAGATCCGTCGCTATTGAAGAAAGGCGGTCTAGTGGAGATCGTGTATATAAAAACCATCACTATCTGCCTGCCAATCTTCTGAAACACCCAATAGGTGCTCCTTTTTGCTGCAATATTGCTTACCATTCCAGCTCATAGCATACTTTTGGCCAGGCCTTTGGAAACGTTGATCGCTATTAATATAGCGTACACAAAAGGATGTTTTATCTGTACCGTAGGAAATCACGCCTGATTTCAGATAATCAATTAAGAGTATATCGGGAGAAGGGTAGAGTTCTGCGATTTGAGGGTATTGCTTGTGTTGTTTATAGTACTCCTCAGCATCAACCTTTAAAGAAATCGCAAGATTAGAACGGCGAAGGTTTTCTGCATAATCGCCTCCATTGGTCTGGTGCCCTTTTTCATTTACTCCGGTTAATAGCCACAAAACAAAACAGGCGAAAATTACAAAAGCAACCAAAAGGCCCGCTATAGTTTTCTTTTTCATATTTCACCTATTGTTAGACACCTTGGTTCTATTTCTGTACTTGGAGAAATTCTTCTACACATTGTTTTATTATCTTATCAGGATCAGTCACGCTTTTCTGAAGCATCTTGATTGCTCGCTCATCCCCACTAGTACCCAGTAGGCGGCATAAAGCGAGCCGTTTTGATGTTTCTGGATGTTCCGATGAGAAATAGGCAAACGCCTTAATCATTTCGGGAACTGCGATTGATCCCAGAAGGTGAAGGCCTTTGATAGCTGCTTTGCGAGTTTGCTCCTCTTCCTCTGGATCTAAGGCTGATAAAAATATATTTACTGCACGTTTATCCTGGAAATTAACTAAAGCTTTTATGGCTGCATCACGAGTATCTGCCCGTGAGGCAGCACTAAGCAAGGGTTGAATAGCTGATGGGTCACCGATGGTACCCAAGGCTTTGGCTGACATTTCTCTTCCAAGCCAATAATCATCGTTTATGGTTAATGTTTGTATTAGCACTGAGGTGGCTGCCGGATCTCCTAAAGAACCAAGTGCTGGAATTATCCATGCCCATAAGCCTGTTCTTTCTTCTAAATCCTTCTTCAGAGCTATTATAAGAGGAATCACCGCCCTATTATCGTTCATCTCAGTTAAGGCTTTTACTCCTCTTGCATAATCTTCTTTGTTAGAGGATTCCAATAGAGCAAGAGTACTCTCAAAATTGCACTCTAATCGACATTGTTCCTGAATTACAGCAAACCCTACAGAAGCCATTTGATTGCGCCTTATGCACGCCTCTAAGCATATTGAAGTATCAGGTTGCATCTCTATAATTGGAAAACTGTTTTTCTCGATTTCTCCGTTTAATGCTTCTTTTCCTTTTACAGGGGGATTTTCCCGCTGGTTACTTCCAGCAACAACAAAATTACTACTGATGTACAACAGAATTAAGGTTATATAAAGAGACAACTTTAAAATATGCATTAATCATTTCCTTTTTCTAAGGTTAAGCGGTCGAGGAAGATAGGTGGAAGATAGGTTACGTATTACATTTATAAACTTATTTATCAAAAAGCAAATATTTATTTGCCATTTGCTCGCGTTAGCAGCTTTAAGCACACTTTCAACAAATTCGCCATCTCCCAAAATCCTCTCGTCACCCTTTTTCAAAAGCCTTCTCATTGTTGTTGAGATGGAAACGTTACCGGTTCTTAGCAGTAAATGAAAATGGTTGGGGATAAGAGCCCATGCATAGCAATCTGTTTTCGTTTCTGTCAGGATAATACCCAGACGGCTTAGAAAATGATCCCGGTCTTCATCATTTTTTAATATTTTCTGCCTGTCAATTCCCCTGACAATTATATGATGCATCGCTCCAGGAGCTTCTATTCGTGATTTTCTTGGCATAAAACTCAATTAGAAATTAGCCGGTATTAATCAAGTTTAATAGTTTAAAACGTTCCCAATACTACCCCTTTCCCACGTTTTCTTTGTTAATCATCAAAAGTTTGCAAGTTGAGTTCTTCTGACAGTTTTGTAAATACCCTGACAAAGCTTTGTGTCGTTTTCTGGTCGTTTATGAGGCTAAAATACTTTGAACAACTTCTATAACTGATCTGGGTAGAAAAACGAGATTTACCTGCCATATCCTCAAAGGTAAATGTAAAGAAAAGGCTTGGTATGGGACAGCCACTCTGAGATCCTTTGTGCCAGTTGGCCAATTTCTGCTCAATAGACATTCTGGCAATCAGGTCAAACTTTTCCTTATTGATTTCAGTCATATCATTGAAAAGTTCTACAGATTCAAAATTGAACGTTAATAACTCGAAGAACATATCTGCTGGAGAATGAATTATATATTTTTCATTTCCAACCCAAGTGTGCGCAGTAAAAATCTCATAGGAGAAATATTCTTTATCTATTACTAGTGCAAGCCTTTGAGGATGTTTTGTTGTTGCCGTAAATGTGTCTGGAAGTGTTTTTAGATTTCTGACAATATTAGTTGTGCCGCATCCGGAGACTGCGAATAGGATTAACAGGCTCATAGCAACCTGTCTCATGATATTTAAATCACAATATCTCATTAGTGGTCTCCTCTTTTTTAGAATTACAACCAACTATAGCGATATAAAATATTGCCACGCCAGAGTATTCGTACTTATTACTTATAATATTGTGCCGAGCTATTAGCTCCCGATTGAACCTTATTGCTCTTTAAACAGACTCTCCAGAATTGCTGATGTGGCTTTAGTCAGGTTCTCTTTCCCAGGCTCTTTTTCATCAAAATCGAATAACCCTTTTTCCTGTTTGTTTCCTACTTCGTTGAATTGGTCATCAAATACGACTAGTTGCAAATTATAATTCAAAGCGGTCCGAACGTATGTATCTGTTTTCCATTCCAGCATCTTGACATAATAGACATATGCCCCTTTTTGTTGCCCCAGCAGGTTTTTTTTGACAGTCGAAAATGACCATGAGAATGGTATTCTTTGCTGCTCGGCAGAGACATTTCTAAACTTCATGGTTCTTACAATCATTGATCCGAAATCTTCGGCCAAGGGGTTTCCTGACTTTGAATAAACACTGGACGGGATTCCATACTTATTTCTCTCTAGCCCAGTAAAATCAGGGGATTTATTTGAATTCTGCACGTAGGGCCTCAGGTCGTGAACAGCCAATATTATTTTCTTGTTTGTGTGTATTCTGAAATTTAATCGACCCTCATGGTCGAAGCTAGGACTCGTCGCGCAACCCGACAACAAAATGGTCAGAATTGAAAGAGTTAACAATCTCATAGTAATGCTCCTTTTGTTTCATATTGTATAGTTTGACAGCCGTTCCGCAGAATTATATTATTAATGAGAATTCTCACTTTGCGCAGGATAATGACATTTTCTCTCAGCCATTTCAACAAGAACTCGCAAAAACCCCGTCTTTTTTAAGTATTTGACTCAATTATGAGATTTGAGAATTGAGAAGATTGAGAGGTGAGAAGGGGTCGGACCAAGGCAAGCCGTTTAACGACGGATTTAGAGTAGCATCAAACAGCATAAAATTTAATTACATCAAAGCAAATACTGCTTTGAGCATTTTCGGCGAGAAAGCCCGTTCAAGGACGTTGGAGCGAAACAACTCCGGGAGGGACAATTTAAGGGCTTCTCTCTGAATTTTTAATCTGGATAAGGAATGATGTGGTGGTCAGCTAATAGCTGGGATGCCGGATAAACGTAACGATTAGATAAGGAATTCGCAGCATGAGAGAACCGCCGGAAGCAAAGTGCACATTACCAAAAGTGCAGCAATAGAACTGTTCTCTCAATTTGGCTAAGAGTATATTTTGCTGATTATATTTGAATTATACTTCGCACATTTTTGCTTGACATAAGGAGTATAGAATGTCTAATACTACCCCAATTATGCGACATCGTGTCACACCATAGAATTCACCGGACGGCTTTGCCGATCCGCTGAAATGACATGTTTGACCAGCTATTCGGCATGTAAAGCATCAAGGACAGCACTGGGATTTCTTGATGCGATTCGCAACAATGCTTTCGCTGGCCCTTCAGGCTTTCTTCTTCCTTGCTCCCAATTCTGCAATGTTCGAATACTGACTCCAATCATAAGTGCGAATTCACTTTGAGAGACATTGAGTTTTTCTCGTACTATCTTTATCTCAGGTGGCCCTATTTCATATGTTCGGCTTGCGGTGCTTCGTCCGGCTTTGATTTCTCCGGCTTCTTTGATGCTTGCGACAAGTTTTTCAAAATGATCTTTTTTCATGATAAAAACTCCTTAACAAATTTACGGAGCAGCTTGAGCTGTTCCGTCGTAAGATCTTCCTGTTCGTTCTTTCTGTATGGAAAAAGCATAAAAATAGTGTCAGGAAGATTCAAGTAGTAAATTACCCGCAATGCTCCTCTTTTTCCAAGTCCCGGAAGATTCCAACGGATTTTTCGTAAGCCTCCACTCCCTTTGATCAGACTTCCGGCGTCCGGCCGTAGCATTAAAGCAGTCTGGAGCATCCGATAATTATCATCGGTCGTTAGTCGATGAATTTCCTTCGTAAATATAGTTGTTTCTATAAAAAGCATAATCTATTATACGCCATTGGCGTATTTTGTCAAGGTCAATTTCTAAATTTTAGGCAATGCGGAAATAACCTGCTGCGCCGCCGTTAATGGATTTAGAATCTTACTTACTCGGCATCAGGTTAATTTGCTTTGTGTACGCCCGGCATGGTGGAAGATAGGGAACGTATTGCACTTATAAACTTAATTATCGAAAAGCAAATAGTTATTTGCCTTTGCGAGTTTCTCGCCACGTATTACAGATTTGCTAACAGCTGTTACTGTTATATTCAATCGACGGGAAAGCGATGTCATTGTTACTCCCAACTTTCTGACTGCCCAATAGCACAATAGGCTGCGCGCCTGAACAGTTTCCCGCTGTCTTCCGGCAGCCCAGACTTTTTCCTGTTCAACTGCAAGAACTTCGGCAACTCTGGTTGCTACTCCGTTTAAGTTAAAGCCACGACTCAGAAGAGCATATTTATTTTCCATTTGCTCGTTAGCAGCTTTAAGCACACTTTCAACAAATTCGCCATCTCCCAAAATTCTCTCATCACCCTTTTCAAAAGTTTTTGCCGCTCGAAGCGCTTTTACCGCAGCCCATCCACCCATGCTACGAATAAGCCCGCCGCCTGTTAGATCTGTTCGTTTCCCTTGTTCAATCCCTTTGTTAACAAATTGTCGGTAGGTTCTCCTTGCCTTACCGGCTTTTTCGCCAAAAAGCCCTAAAACCTTATCCGTATTTTGCCAATCACAGTTTGCTTTTGCCATCAATACACTATGGCCGCAGTATGGATAATTGTCCAATGTTGTTAAATCAGGAACAAGTCCGGCCCTAAGAGGGTTTAGATGGATGTAGCGCACCAGTTCCAATAAGTAAGAGTCTTCCTGGCATAAAATAGATTTGTAGCGGTTTTGAAACAGATGTCCAGATCTGCGGTGTCTGCGGTTGTACCATAGTGCGTATCCGGTCAAAAGCCGTCTCATTGTCGTTGAGATGGAAACGTTACCGGTTCTTAACAGTAAATGAAAATGGTTGGGGATAAGAGCCCATGCATAGCAATCTGTTTTCGTTTCTGTCAGAATAATACTCAGACGGCTTAGAAAATGATCCCGGTCTTCATCATTTTTAAATATTTTCTGCCTGTCAATTCCCCTGATAATTATATGATGCATCGCTCCCGGAGCGTCTATTGCGTGATTTTCTTGGCATAAAACTCAACGAACATATCAGCCAGAATTAAGCAAGTTTAATAGTTTAGAATGTCCCTAATACTACCCTGTATTCCTACCGCTACCCCATGTCCCCATAAATGCCTTATCCCACACGAGGCTTGATCAATTATCTCTTGAATTTGCTTCTGAATCCTATAAGACCGACTAAACCGGAGACAAGTAAGATCAAGGACGTGGGAACGGGGACTGCCTTAGCTGAAACCATAGATACAAAAACTCCACTTTGTACTTCTCCATCTGATGCATCACCCAAGATCAAAGTAACATTATTCCCTAACGCGTTTACCGGAGCGGTAACATGATGCACTACGCCTGTCAAATCGTTGAATAGAAGGCCTTCGAATTGTGTTTCCCCACCAAAAATGAAGTCAGGGAAATTGATATTTACTAGCTGATGATCAACAAAAGCTACATTGACTCCGTTGACGTAAAGACCAAAACCATCAACAAAATCAGTATTAAAGTCGTGAAGACCACCTTCCCATCGCTCATTAGTAGCGAAAATAATATCAAACGCGATTTGGTTGATACCTGGCTGCATGTCAAATGCAATATCAATTTGCGTAACATCGAAATGATCGCTCTTGCCTGTTATCGGACTGAGCAATGAATTCTGCGCTGATGTAGCAGGGTTGCCGTCGCCGGTCGATCCATAAGGCGTGTATCCCGCATCTCGAACGTTTGGTTCAACGCCACCAGAACTGATAATGATGCCTGTGCTTAACCCGAATGTATTGCTATCATCTAAAAAGGTGCCTGCAGAGGTAGCCGCAACCCGATTAGAAAATTGGTCCCATCCACATTCAGAACACTCGTGACCGGCTACCGTTACCAGTGCAGAAGTTAAATCAATACTGGTTAGCCCACTTCCAATTAACGCATTTTTGAGTTTCGCAGAATCTAATGTGGGGGCAATAGATATTGCGTAAGCATTAGAAGTAAACAGGAAAAGGCAGGCCGCGATAACAATACCAATAACACATTTAATCCTATCTGAGCTTGTTTTGTTTATTTCCACATTCGTCACGTATCGTGATAATAATATGTCTCTCATTTTCTCTTCTCCATGATAAATCTCCTTATTTTTTTAGACTTTTATATAAATATAGAAAGAATTAAAGCCTCAATTGGCAGGCATTCCTTTCTGTACTAAAACGGTCTACATCTTTTGCGTTTTCAAAAGGTTTAGGCATTAAACGAAGATCCTGATTGACAAGTTTTTGCGATCAGCCAGGGCGGAAGTATATTACGTTTTTTATCGGCTTTTAACAGTCCGGATTCAATTTTATATTTTCTTTCAATCTGTTTTTTTGCAGGAAAAAAATTCATTCCATACTTCAGGCGGAGCAGGATGATATAAGTATTCAAGATTGTTATTGTTGAAAGCATACTCTATCTGTGCAGAGATTAAAGAAATTATTTCGTTTTGCGCTTCAGCTATGGTTTTCCCGGTTACAACAATATCCAATTCATGACAATGAGCAACAAATAAATCGCCCTCTTTTTTGATTAAAATATTGACCGAAAAAGCGGCCTCATTCATATTTTTTTGCTTTTTCACTCATGATTAACTTTTCTTTATTTGATAAATATTATATTTAATTAAAAGAATTCTTGTCAAGAAATAAAATTGATAGTGATAAAAAAAGCTGACGAGAAATCATTTGCTTTTTTAATGCCGGAGGGTCTCTTTATTGCGATGCTTTTAATCCTTGCACAGTCCTTGTACAAATATTTAAAAATGAAAAAGCCATTAAAGCTTATTTGCTTTAATGGCTTGATTCCATTGACACCGAGGGGCGGAATTGAACCGTCGACACGCGAAAAATTATTGGTGTCAAAGAAAAATTATTGGAATTATTGGTGTTTTAGCAGTAAATGAAAATGGTTGGGGATAAGAGCCCATGCATAGCAATCTGTTTTCGTTTCTGTTAAGGATAATACCCAGACGGCTTAGAAAATGATCCCGGTCTTCATCATTTTTAAATATTTTCTGCCTGTCAATTCCCCTTACAATTATATGATGCATCGCTCCAGGAGCATCTATTCGTGATTTTCTTGGCATAAAACTCAATTAATATATCAGCCAGCATTAATCAAGTTTAATAGTTTACAATGTCCCTAATACTACCCCGTCCCCAATACTACCTTTTTGGGTGATATTTTCTTCCCTGACATCATTTCACCTTTTTTCAGATAAAATTATGCAGATTATTATTTTTGCCGAACGCATAACCGGCTGGCGAAATCCGGAGAGCGAAGCGACCCGGCTTTTGCCAGCCCGTTGTTAATGCGGTTGTTCGCCCTGATTATCTTGCTTTGAGGTAGTTTTTAAGATCTCTATAATAATTTTCATGCGAGCCAATCATTATTAATTCAAGAGCATCTCCGGAAAAACGGTAAGAAAGCAAAAGTTGAATGGTTTTTGTTTTGAATTTATGGACGTATACTCCGCGAAGATCGCCTTTTTTCTCCACACCAATCAAAGGGTTGTCGACAATCTTTAGAATCTGTTTGTCGAGAGCTTTTTTTTCCGGTTTATTAAATTTTTTGACCTTCTGCTCAAACGAGCGTGATTGGAAGATTTTCATTGGCAATTATCCGAATTTGTACTCCGATGATTCACCGTGTTCCAGCTCTGATAGACCTATAAAAATATCTTTAATTAGACTGTAAGTTAAATCTGGATTTTCCTCGGCACACTTCCCAATTCGTGCCCAATGTTCAATTTGACCGGTTAATGAACGCTTATCGATTTTGCTAAAAATTTTTGCGTCTCGTGCCAATTCGTCGGTAATTCTCACTGCGGTTGTCATTTTTCCCCCTCATAAAAGGTTTTTACGCAAAGGTATCATAATTGATTGCATTATGCAACACATAATTGCGTATTGTGACACAATTCGCGATTGATGGCGAACAAGTTATTCACCAGACCCGGTGATCTTGTAATTTCGTATGATCAACACAAAGTGTTAGAAATAAATCTATAATGTTTAAGTTCAATTGCAAAATGATCAAGGGTTATTTTGATTTAAATTTGAACTACATATAATCTACTGACAAGAATTTTACAATAATATATTTTTTAACTTTCCAGATATCATGTTATTGTATCAAACTATCCGGAAAGAGAAGAATATATGCTTGCTATCCCTTCCAAAATACTGGAACAATTTAAAGAAATTTTAGAACTAGTAAAATCTTCAGTCACACCGGGTGGAGTTTCAGGACATATTCTATATGAAATTATCCGGTGTTATCGGCTCCACACAAGAAGGGTTGTTGTTCTTAGCAAAGTTTACTTGTTTTGAAACCGGGTAGTATTTCATTTCGTTTGTCATACCATCATGTAATATAGCATCCAAATCTTTTGGAGATTGTATTTCGGGATTTAACCACAATTCATGGTATTTTGATGAAAGGATAACAGGCATTCTATCATGAAGCTCACTAATTGATTTGCTTGCTGCTGTCGTTATAATAGTACATGACTTGTAAGCAGGTCCTGCATCGTCCTTATTTTTGTTCCATGTATTCCATAACCCGGCAAATACAAATGGTTCACCTGAAGCAATAGTTATATAATATGGCTGTTTCCGGCCTTTTTCTCCTTTCCATTCATAAAAACCGTCTGCAATAATCAGGCACCTGTGTTTTTTTAGCGCATCTTTGAAAGCGGGTTTGGTTGAAATGGTTTCAATTCTTGCATTTATCATGTGAAAACCGGTTGAAATGTCCTTTGCCCAAATTGGTACCAATCCCCAATGTAGCTTTTCCAGATTATTTTCATTCTCCTGTTTTACTATTGCAAGTACTTCCTGAGAAGGGGCAACATTGTAATTGGGCGCAAATTCACATGTAACAGAATCAATTTGAAATTTCTGCTTAAGTATTTTTAAAGGACTGAATTGGGCGAATCTTCCACACATATAGTTTTATCTTAAATAGGGGGAAGATAGGGGACATATTACACTTATAAACTTATTTATCAAAAAGCAAATATTTATTTGCCTTTGCGAGTTTCTCGCCACGTATTACAGATTTGCTAACAATGGTTGGGGATAAGAGCCCATGCATAGCAATCTGTTTTCGTTTCTGTTAAGGATAATACCCAGACGGCTTAGAAAATGATCCCGGTCTTCATTATTTTTAAATATTTTCTGCCTGTCAATTCCCCTGACAATTATATGATGCATCGCTCCCGGAGCATCTATTCGTGATTTTCTTGGCATAAAACTCAATTAACATATCAGCCAGCATTAATCAAATTTAATAGTTTAGAATGTCCCTAATACTACCCTTATACAATAGACCTATTATGTGCACTCTCAACACGACAGCTTCTTGCGGATTTGTCAGATTTATTTCGACATAGTCTCCAGCGCGGTTTGAATGTCGGAAAGAATTTCATCGGTTTCCGCAAACGACAAGCTCATCAAATAACGGACAACCATTCATGCAAGCCGAACGGTGGCTGCACGCCCCACAGCGATCCGAGCTGAAGTAACTTCGAAACGCTTCCATGTTTCGAGACTTTATCCAAATGTCCAGGAGTGTTGTCTCGTTGTCCAACAGATCGCCTTCCGCCAAACCACTCTGGAAAGAACAGGGATATACCTTCAGATCCTCCGACACGTACATCGAGAATCTACCTGCGTCGCAAGCGTCAACCATTGAAGTGTTGATATTCGTGCGTGCAAACACTCCGCTCACGCAACATGCGTCAAAACCAACCTTCAATTTCCTCTGAGGTGAGGTAGCTAATCTAAAAAACTCGTCCAGACTTGTACTATGTCGCAATAGCTTCTTCTCAAACACTTTTCGACCAGAAGGTTTGTAGTTCAGAAAGACAATGGCGTTAATGCCCCTCAGGAATTTGGGTGGCTCATTGAGCCAGTCTATTGCAGTGCCGATGCTGACGGCGTCCAATATGAAATGAACGTTGGTCTTGATACCGTTGTGGATAAGTTTCTTGATTGTATTAGAAGTTTCATCGTACGGTGGGTATGCAGAGATAGCGACAGCACCGCAATGCTTGCGCGTGGTATCGAGTATTTCATCACTCAGGCCACGACCGTTCGTAGTGTAGTTCGGAACTACTCCTTTGGAAGCTGTGTACTCAAGGATTTCAACGAAGTCTGGATGTTGGTTAGGATTGCCTCCCCCCAACGCTACTTGAAACGTCCCCATATCTGCTGCCTGATCAATCACACCTTTGTAGTCATACAGCGCCATGTGTTCACCACGTCTAGTCGAGGATTTGTAGCAAAATGAGCATCCTTTATCGCACCAATTCGTGATTGAAATATCCATTAGCTCCGGCCCGTGTGGTGACCAGAACGGGTCTTTCACCCCCTTATCCGGAACCCGGGCAAAGAAACCCGTATCTGGATTGAAAAACGACGTATAACCCAAGTTCTTGTAGCGGATGGCTTTTAGCACTAAACTACCAATAATTGTTGTAGGCGTTGATGTAGAAGCGGTCTGACTCGATCTCAAACATAGCCATGCACAGAAGCGATTCCGCAAGAGGGCCATCGCTGCTCAGCGTTGATGTGACGACGTTTTTTCCCTGTTCAATCGCCTCTTTTATCTTCTCGACAACCTCCGGTGTGAACTCATGTGATCCAGCAAGGCTGTCCGCGGCCTCTTTTGTCGTGATTTGTTTTCCGTGGTGCCGAAGCGCGGTGCTGATCTCGGAGTGCATCTGACGAAACAAATCTCCAACAGGGCCATCTCCGTCCACTCCGGCAGCTTCGAGAAAAAGCTCTTCGCTCAACTCTTCGTCTGAGATGTATACAAACGACGTAGATGAGCTGTTCGTAACGAAGTCAAATTTGATCTTCATTCTGCGCCTCTTCTATCTTTTTAATGCATTCCAGTATGGTGTTTAGCTTGTTATCCTCGTATATGTCGTCGATGACCTGTGGCAACCAAGTTACCAAGAACACTCGATCTGCTTCCAAATCCTCTTCGCTTAAAGATTTCCCATACCGAATTTCCAAATACTCCGCCAAGGTAGCATACTCGACGGAATAATACTTTTTGAACTCACCTTTGACTTCAATGGATGCGATAAACAGTGCGTCGTAGACGGTTCCAAAAAACTGCTCGCCAAGACCTCCATGAGATACCCCCAATGCTGTGAGAAACTCATTCCGATCGGGTTCCCATGAAGTTGGGAGAACCAATTTGACCTCATCTCTCATTGTGCCTCCCGCTCTTCTGCTATTTCTTTCAAGCAGCTCTGCACTTTCACAGATACCGCATTTTTGCAGGCTTCAATAGCGCCGCTAACTTCCTGCGTAAGCTGAAACTTTTCGAAGAAGTCTAGCGTGGCCTCCTTTTCATCCCAACGAGCATATGGTGCAAAATACAGTACAAGTGCTAACGCCGGAACTCCCAATCCAAGCTTTTGATCTTCGCTTAGGTCCTTAAAGCTATTGAGTAGATCGCTAACCCCATCCCTCCAATTACTGTCTCCAAAATTGGAAGAACTGGAAAACATCGCTCTAAAGAACAGCTCAGATTCTTCATCATCTAAGCCGCTAACATGATCGAGCAAAATTCGAATATTTAAATGATCCGATTCCTCTCTTTTCCTGAATAGGAACCAAGCAACTTGCGGGATATCACGCTCCGCTTCTCTGTCTTTCAAGATAGTCTTAAGTCGTTCCACGTCTTCGGTTGTTTGAATGTCTGCTGACAAAAGAGACAGATTGTTCAGATAATGCTTTCGAAAGTCATCAGAAGCCTCGCAAACGGCTAAAACTGTGTCGTTGCTTTGTTTGCGTGCCAGAACATAGGTATACCGAAAAAACCCTTCATAGATGGGCCATTCGGGTATTTTCTCAAAAATGTCTTTCACCTGTATTAGATGCGACCCTGACAGCTCCACGACGGTATAGTAAGCAAGCAAGAAATCTCGCAGTTCGTCATATGTGAATGAGACATTTTCAGCGCCCAGCGACGCAAGCCCGGTAGACGGGACTTCCCTCCGAAGAATGATATCCTCTCCTATCAAACGTTCAATAATTTTTAGCTCGGAGTCATCAAAACCTTCAACGGATATCTGCGAGAAATTTTCTTCGTTCAGCATTCGAGAACAAATTTTGTATAGGGAGCGTAACGCGTTCTGTCTTGAAGAAGTCGGAAACTCGTTGATCTTCATGGTCAGATATTCCTCGAATATATCACCCTTATAAATATCTGGCACATATCCAATATTTTTGCCTTCATTGATCTCACAAAAAATCCGCAGTAAGATTAAATCGTTTTTCAAGAACTCCGTTGCATGCCTGGAAAGACTAACTTTAATTTGAAAATGACGAAGGTAAGCGCTTAGTAGCCGTGATTTGTTGTCGTCCGACATCTCGCTGCGAAGGTCTTTCACACGATACAAATGATCGGAGAATTGAGGTTCGAATACCCCTGCGAATTTATGATCAAAAAATTCGGTCCGACAGGTTAATACGATCTTTACGAAGTCATACTGGCACAAGGCTTCAAGGAAAACTCGGAGCTCGGTGACAAACCCATTAAGGTCGCCAACTTCGTTTATTCCGTCGATGGCTATTACAAACGGCTTTTGGCACTCTTCGGCAACATTGTTAAGCAATGTGAAAAGATCGTGGATGTTTGGGACATCTGGAGCAAACCGATTGTTTTTGATATACGACAGAATTCGATTGGGACCTGAGTAATCGTTCAATGACCGAGCAGGGATGAAGATTGTGGGAACCTCAAATGTCCTAAATTGATTTTCGATCAAGTCGCAGATGAAGTTTGTTTTTCCCTGCCCCGCCATGCCAGTAACTAAAAATATCTTGGCTTGTGCAATTCCAATTTTCTTGGAGACCCTCTCAAGCGAATTGAACACTCCGCTTCCGTTTGATTCGATGTTATATTGAAACACTTTCCAGTAGCCGGTTAAGTAGTCGGTAGGTTTAAACCGCTTAGCACTGTCACCATACCAAGAGAACGGAGAAACATGCTCTTGAATAGCTTCAAGCGCAGTGCTTTGTTGAACCAGACGTGCCCGAAGTTTAGAAAGGCTATTTGGAGCCTCCAACGTGTTGATTTCGCGCAGATTGTCTGCAACGGGTTTGATTTTAGCCATGCATAGCAGCTCATTGAAATGGGATAGGTCAATTCGCAGTAGATCATCATCGATTTTTCTGTAGAAGAACATAGGATTTGCGAAATACCGCATCTCCTCTTTCGTTTCTGAAGTCTCCACAAAGACCGAGGGAATATATTTCTTGGTTCGCTTCTCATCCTCTATCTTTTGTTGGCTAACGGCAAGGAACGCGTCCAAATTGCTTCGAAATTGAAGAGTTGCATCTGTCTTTTTGAACTCTACTTCGAGATGGCCATTGATGTTTTCGAGTTGCTCATTAGTGAGCTCACCAAGCATTTTAGCCAAGTCTTGAAAATCGAGAATGTCGCTCGAGGGGTCGAACTCAATTGACAGGCTGTTCGCCGCTTCTGTCAACTTTTGGGAAGTGTAAGATTTCTGTCTCTCAGTTATTACATATACGTAGAGGCTGTCAAAATCATTGCCAAGACCGTGAGACTCAAATTTCTCCAACGTTTCAACTACTTTGCTGCTTGATGAGTCAGAAGTGATTTGGATAGAGGTCCTGCTAGTTTTGCATCCTAGATCAATGGCTGGGAAGTTCATTTGGATGCGGTTTTGGTTGCACAGATCAGGGCAGTTGAAAGCTATCGCGAAGATGGGGATAAAGAAGTCCTCCGCGACCTTGTTTATGTCGAATAACCCCATGGCGTTTGCGACTTTCACCTCGTGCGCAAAACGCCCCAAAAGAGTACTTGATCGTTGTAGGAGTTCTTGCCGTGTCATATTTTGATCAATACACTCGGTTTTTTAGTTTTCATTAGTAGCATCTATGAGCACTTGCACAGTTTTCAACAATACACTAAGTCGCTTGGTGGCCTGGAAACATTTTCGCAGCTATTCAAGCAATAAAATGAAGATCCAAGAACATCGACTTCCGGCTTCGTGACATCGCGGACTCGTGCTTTCTGCGAACTGCTGCAAGTGGCCGAATGCTATCAGATAGGTTTCGACTTAGTCTGACATTGACTGATAGATTAAGTCTCAAATTTTACATTTTATTGCAACTCATGACTTTATTTATCAGGCTCTAACAAGTTATTCACCAGACCCGGTGATCTTGTAATTTCGTATGATCAACACAAAGTTTTAGAAATAAATCTATAATGTTTAAGTTCAATTACAAAATGACCAAGGTTTATTTTGATTTAAATTTGAACTACATATAATCTATTGACAAGAGTTTTGCAATAATAAGGTTTTAAACCTTTCAGATGACATGTTATTTATCAAACTATCTGGAAAAAGGAGATTATATGCTTGCTATTCCTTCCCAAATACTGGAACAATTTAAAAAAATTTTAGAACTAGTAAAATTTCAAATCACACCGGGTGGAGTTTCAGGACATATTCTATATGAAATTATCCGGTGTTACCGGCTCCACACAAGAAGGGTTGTTGTTCTTAGCAAAGTTTACTTGTTTTGAAACCGGGTAGTATTTTATTTCGCTTGTCATACCATCATGTAATATCGCATCCAAATCTTTTGGAGATTGTATTTCGGGATTTAACCACAGTTCATGGTATTTTGATGAAAGGATAACAGGCATTCTATCATGAAGCTCACTAATTGATTTGCTTGCTGTTGTTGTTATAATAGTACATGATTTGTAAGCAGGTTCTGCATCGTCTTTATTTTTGTTCCATGTATTCCATAACCCGGCAAATGCGAATGGTTCACCTGAAGCAATAGTTATATTACCAAACTTCCGGGATTTGATTCCAGTTTGTCGTATAAAAAGGAGAACGTTTTTCAAAAACAGTATGCCAGGGTTTGGCTTTTGCAAGACCTGTTGCCGCATAAACCAGGGTGTCTGAGCCCATTTTAAGGTTTACGGTATCAAGAGCTTTCATCAGTTTTTCCGAGCGATTCCGGTCTCTGACATCAAAAAGCCCCATTTGAATACGGGTATCGTGCAACAAATCTTTGAACATAATTCCCGCCTTTTTATACATACGGCCTTTTTTATATATCTCTTCGAGAGCCTTGCTTGCATATCCTATAAGCTCTCCTGTATCATTGGTTGCAACAGGGAGCTCTATTGTTTTAAGGTCATAATAAAAGTCTTTAACCTTAAACCTGTTTGTCATCAAAAAAACTGAAAGCGAAGAGGTAACCGACTTTTCCATGCGCAGTTTTTCAGCACCAATGGAGATATAAGTTGCAATTGCTTCTTTAAGTGCCGAAAGGTTTTCAATCGGATGCTTGAAGGTTCTTGAAGCGGTAATTCCCTTCTTGGGCGGAGGGCAGGTTTCAATCGAATAACAGGGAATCCCTTGCAGCTCCTGTATTATCCTTGTGCCCCAGACTCCCAATTTGCGCTTTATCCGATTTGTGAGGAGACTATTTGCATCTCGTAGCTGAAGGGCGTTTTTTATACCTGTTCTTTCAAGAAATTCAGAGTAGCTGCTTCCTATACCCCAGATGTCCGATACTTTTGTTGCGGCAAGGGCACTTTCTGCGCGTGAGGAGACAGTAAGATCTATGACTGCCTTTGTTCCCGGTGTTTTTTTAGCAGTTTTATTTGCAAGTTTAGCAAGAGTTTTTGTTTTGGCTATACCTATGGATATGGGAATTCCTGTCCATTGCTTTACAGCAGAACAGATCTTCTGCCCGTACTCGGTTAGGTTTTCATAACTGAACCCGGATAAATCAAGAAAAGCTTCATCAATGGAATAGATTTCGATGTCTTCTGCAAACCCGGAAAGAGTTTCCATAACCCGCTGCGACATGTCGCCGTAGAGTGCATAATTGGACGAAAAGACCTTTACTTCGTGCCTTTTAATCATGCCGGACAGCTCAAATATGGGGGCGGCCATTTTTATGCCGAGCGCTTTTGCTTCATTTGACCTTGACACTATGCAACCATCGTTGTTGGAAAGCACAACAACAGGCTTTCCCTCAAGCTTAGGGTTGAAAACACGTTCGCAGGAAACATAAAAGTTGTTGCAGTCAGCCAATGCAAAAATTGAAGACATAAATATCCGTTACTTTTTTCCGGCAATCATAAAAAACCTGATATCAAAGAGGATGTATAACATTTGTCACAACACCCCATATATCAAAATCCATCTCTTTTTCTATCTCTATAGGTTTGTATTTTTTATTTTCCGGTATCAGATAAATCCTACCCTTGTTTATTCTGATTCTTTTGACTGTAAGTTCTCCATCAATAATCGCTATTACCACCTTCTTATTGGCCGGTTCAAGAGAGCGATCCACAATAAGAATATCCCCAGGGTGTATTCCGGCATCAATCATGGAATCGCCCGCAACCCTTACAAAGAATGTTGCGGCAGGATGTTTTATAAGATGCTTGTTTAAATCAAGTTTTCCCTCGATATAATCTTCAGCAGGTGACGGAAAACCTGCTGTAACCGGCACCATGAACAGCGGCCTCTCGCATTTTGTTGTACTATCCGGATAATATATGGCTTTTACTTTTGTAACCATTTTAATTTTCTACTATTATGAAATTCGGGTAATTTAAGATCTAATCAGCTATAGCTTAAAAAGTATAACTTATGTCATGATATGTCAAATGTCAGCATTCTCGTGTTTCAAGTTTATTGCCATATGCAGTTTGTTTATGCTATTATGACAAAAATTATTTTTGTATGATCAAATTTAACTATAAGGAGAATTAATATGTTTCAAATCAGGCGGTTTGGCAATATTAAGGTATTTGCCATGATATGTGCGGCTCTTATGATTTTAATTTCAGGATGCGCATCTTTAAGCAAGGATGAAAACAGCGCCAGGTCAAGCTCTTATGTTCAGAAAAAAAACGATGATTTGCCCAGTTACTTAGATTTTGGTGATGTTCTTATTCCAAAAGAGCTTAAAATAAACACTGAAAAATCTTTTATATATAAAACAGTAGGTCTTCCAGCTGGTGTTCTTGCATTAAGCGGCAGAGTTGAGCTTAACTCTCTTTGCACTTTTTTTGAAAATAATATGGCTAAAGATAACTGGAAACTTGTCAGTTTATTTAAATCCCCACGCACACTAATGCTATTCCAGAAGCAAAACAGATGGTGTGTCATAAATGTTGTTGATGGTACTATGTTTACGGATGTTGAAATTTGGGTTGCACCCTCGGTTGCTGATAACAATTCGGGCTTAATTAAATAAATTTTTTTTACGGGTATATAAACTATGGCACAAATGAAGAATAAGAATATTGTTATCGGAATAAGCGGTGGGATTGCTGCATATAAAAGTGCTGAACTTTTAAGGCTTATTCAAAAGCAGGAAGCAAACGTGCGTGTTGCCATGACACATAATGCCGGTTACTTTGTAGGCCCTCTCACATTTGAAGCTCTTTCGGGAAAACCCGTATATATGAATTCTTTTGAGAAGGGCTCAAATTCTGAAATAAGACATATTGAATGGGCCAAAGATCTTGATGCTGTTGTTGTTGCGCCTGCCACTGCCAATATTATAGGTAAAATTGCAAACGGAATAGCAGATGATGCTTTAAGTACATTTCTGCTTGCAGTTACTTGTCCTGTGTTGATTTGCCCTTCAATGAATACAAATATGTATGAAAAAATTTCCGTTCAAAGAAATATTGAAATTTTAAAAAAAGACGGATTTTTTATTGTAGAACCGGCTTCAGGCGAACTTGCCTGCGGTACCAGCGGGCAGGGACGTCTCCCGGAGCCTGAAGAAATATTGGACAGACTTATTTACAGCCTTTGCCCCAAAGATTTTAAAGGCAAAAAAATACTGGTGACTGCCGGTCCTACAAGAGAACATATAGATCCGGTAAGATATATAAGTAATCCGTCTTCAGGCAAAATGGGTTATGCTATAGCAAGAGCTGCAGAGCACAGAGGCGCTGATGTTACTCTTGTTTCTGGTCCTGTAAACCTTAGCCCGCCTTTTAATGTTGATACAGTTAAGGTTGTTTCTGCAAATGATATGGCGAAAGCGGTTTTTGATAAGGCTAAAGATTATGACATAATAATCAAAACAGCAGCAGTTGCGGATTACAGGCCGAAAGAGGCCGCTTGCGAAAAGATTAAAAAAAGTCATGATGAAATATCGCTTGTTCTTAGCAAAAATGAAGATATTTTGCTTAAACTTGGAAAAAATAAAAAAAATTGTATCCTGGTCGGATTTGCTGCGGAAACACAAAACCTGGAAGTAAATGCAAGGGATAAACTTGCCAGAAAAAACCTTGATATTATTGTCGGGAATCTTGTGGGTGAAAGAAACGATGAAAACAATAACGAAAGATCTCCGGTTTTTGGTATGGATACAAATGAGGTAGTGTTTTTTTTCAGAAACGGAGAAAAAGAACATTTGCCGCTCATGGAAAAAGACATGGTTGCACATGCTCTTCTTGACCGGATAAAAGATCTTAATAGATGAAAGTGGCTCAGTTAATCATATTTATAAGGCAAGGAAAGACTTTATAAGAAAGCAAAAAATATGGAAGATGTTTATGATGTTTTAAAAGAAATCAGTGCAACGCTAAATTTCATGGCAAAAACAGGTTGTGCCGGGTTTGATTGCTCAGAAAAAACCATAGATATGTTAAATAAACTTGATAAAATATCATCTGCATCCACTGAATCTCTTGATACAATACAAAGCGAACTAAAAGAATGCAAAAGATGCAAGCTTTGCAGCGGACGGACAAATATTGTATTTGGTACGGGAAATCACAATGCAAAGCTTGTTTTTGTCGGAGAAGGCCCTGGTTCTGATGAAGATAAAAAGGGAGAGCCTTTTGTAGGAAGGGCAGGGCAGCTTTTAACCAAGATAATTGAAGCAATTAATCTTAAAAGAGATGAGGTATATATCTGCAATATTATCAAGTGCCGCCCGCCTTCAAACCGGAATCCTGAGACTGATGAAATAAAGGCATGTTTCCCGTTTTTAAAACGTCAGCTTGATGCAATCGGTCCTGATTATATTTGTGCGTTAGGCACTTTTGCGGCACAGACCCTGCTTGAAACGAATGAGCCGATTTCAAAATTAAGAGGACGTTTATTTGACTATCGGGGCATGCAAGTCATGCCTACATATCATCCTGCATATCTTTTACGAAGTCCTGAAAAAAAACGCGACGTATGGGAAGATATGAAAAAGCTTATCGGCTTAATGAAAGGCAATGAAAATATATGAAAACTGTAGCATGCAGAATAATATTATTTTTCCTGTCTTTGATTATACTTATTCCCGCGGATTATGCTTTTGCCGGCGGGCAGGATATATGCCTTATCAATATTTCAGCAGATATAAATCCGGGTATTGCCGATTATTTAAAAAGCGGAATCAAATATGCCGAGAAAAACGGTTTTGGCTGCATCATAATAACACTAAATACTCCTGGAGGGCTTGCGGACTCTATGCGTGAAATGGTTGTTGATATCCTTGCATCAAAGATCCCGGTTGTGGTTTATGTTGCGCCTGACGGAGCAAGGGCGGCTTCTGCCGGAGTTATAATCACTATGGCTGCGGATATAGCAGCAATGGCTCCCGGTACAAATATCGGAGCTGCGCACCCTGTGGGAGCAGGAGGAAAAGATATAGGCGGAACAATGTCTGATAAAATTACAAACGACATGGCCGCATACGCCAGAAGCATTGCAGCAACACGATTCAGGAATGTTGAGTGGGCGGAAAATGCAGTTAGAAAAAGTGTATCTATTACTGAAGCAGAAGCGCTTAAAGAAAATGTAATTGATTTTACAGCAAAAAATCTTGATGATTTGATAAAAAAAATAAATGGACGAAAAATTAAGGGCAAAGGTATATTAAAGCTTGATGAATATAAGATAACCAAATACAAAGAGACTCTTAAAACAAAGATTCTGAAAACTATCGGGAATCCGAATATTTCTTATATTCTTATGATGATAGGACTTGCAGGTCTTTATTTTGAAATGGCTCACCCAGGTGTGGTTTTTCCGGGAGTAGTAGGTGGGATCTCGCTTATACTGGCATTTTTTTCTTTTCAGGTACTTCCAATAAACTATACAGGGATGCTTCTTATAGCGCTTGCTGTTATATTTTTTATTTTGGAGATGAAGATTGCCAGTTACGGAATGTTAAGTGTGGCAGGCGTTGTATCATTCTTATTAGGCTCTCTTATGCTTTTTGAAGGGTCGGTTCCCGGCATGAAAATTTCGTTTGATGTACTTCTGTCTACAATTATTTTTGTTTCGCTCTTTTTTGTAACGGTTTCCGCACTAGTTTTCAAGGCTCAGGTTTCAAAATCAAGATCGGGTTCTGAAGGTTTGATTGGAGAAACAGGAATAATAAAAATAGATACCAAACCTGAAGGAAAAGTTTTTGTGCATGGTGAGTTGTGGAAAGCAAGATCAAAGATTCCTTTATCTGAAGGAACTAAAGTTAAGATTGTTGAAATAGATAACCTGGTTTTGGAAGTCGAGCAGATTGATAAATAAATTTAAAAAAGGGGAATAAAATGTATCCGATTATTGCCATATTGTTTATTGTAATATTCTTTCTTGCTACATCCATTAGAATATTAAATGAATATGAACGGGGAGTTATATTCAGGCTTGGACGTGTTATCAAGGCAAAGGGTCCTGGAATAATTATCCTGATTCCTTTTGTTGACCAGATGGTTAAAGTCAGCCTCAGGCTTATTGTTATAGATGTTGATCCTCAGGATGTAATAACAAGAGACAATGTTTCCGTTAAGGTGAATGCGGTTATTTATTTCAGGGTAATAGATACTGTAAAGGCTATTATTGAAGTTGAAAATTTTCAGTATGCGATGACTCAGCTTGCACAAACTACTATAAGAAGCATTTGCGGTCAGGCGGAACTTGATGAACTGCTATCGGAAAGAGATAAAATCAATTCCCAGATACAGGAAATTCTTGATACACATACAGATCCGTGGGGAATAAAGGTTGCAACCGTAGAACTCAAACATATTGATCTTCCGCAGGAGATGCAAAGAGCTATGGCCAAACAGGCCGAAGCTGAAAGAGAGAGGCGGGCAAAAATAATTAATGCGGAAGGCGAGCAGCAGGCTGCGACTAAACTTGCCGAAGCTGCTCAGATAATAGGGGATTATCCTATGGCCTTACAGCTTAGGTATCTTCAGACCATGAGGGAAATGTCTTCCGAGCAGAATACAACAACTATTTTTCCTGTTCCGATAGATATGTTTAAGCCATTTATAGATTTAGCATCTGCTATGACATCACAGAAAAAGACAGATTAATACAAAGGCATCTATTTTATTGACTTTATAGAAATAAATAGTTTAAGGTAGGATTTATTTTATAAGATATTACCGCTATCATACTAATTAGTTTTAATTTTATAGCGGAGGCGTAGCTGCTTCCGCTTATGCTTTTTACAAGGACAGAGAAAGGAGATTGAAATTCAGATGGGCAGCAAGAAAAAAGTAGTAAAAGAAAAACCTCTTGATAAAATGACCGCTAAAGATTTGAGAGAACTTGCAATAAATACTCCCGGAGTTACCGGAGCTCATGGCATGAATAAAGATGAGCTTATAGGTACGATCAAAGAGGCCAGGGGCATAGTGGATGCTCCCTCTAAAAAGACCAATGCAAACGTTCGGGAATTAAAGGTTAAAATTAAGGAATTAAAGTCAAAGCATGAAGCTGCTATTGGTGATGATAATTCTAAAATGTCAAAGATATATCGAAGCAGGATAATAAAGCTAAAGAAAAAGACAAGAGTTTAATTATTATCATTTATCTTTTTGGATTAGAGTATATGTGTCAAGGTGTCTTATGATAGACTCATCTTCTCTGGCCTTTGATATTGACGGCGTTGTTGCCGATATAATGACTTTGTTTATTGATATCGCAAGGGATGATTATAATATAGATTTCAATTATGATGATATTACATCCTATTATATCGAAGAATGTATCAAAATCGACCCGGAGATAATAAGTGATATAATAAATAAAATACTTGATGGCCAACATAGTGCCCCCTTAAAACCGATTGAAGGATCAGCAAGGGTGCTAAGCAGGTTGAGCAAACAAGGGCCGCTGCTGTTTGTAACCGCAAGACCATATATCGGGCCGATACACAATTGGATATCAGAAACATTATCGGTTAGCCCTTCCCTGGTGGAGGTAATAGCTACAGGTTCCTTTGAAGCAAAGGCTGGCGTTCTTTTAGAAAAAAAAATATCATTTTTTGTGGAAGACAGGCTTGAAACATGTTTTGCTTTAAATGAACAAGGTGTTACGCCTGTTGTTTTTAAACAACCGTGGAACAGAGAAAAACACCCGTTTATTGAGGTAGGAAGCTGGGATGAACTCGAATCATTTATTAATTTCAACGGTTTTGCTAATGGTTCTGCAAAATGAACAAACATCCGATTGATAGTATCATAAGTTCATTTATTGAAACTCTTGCTTCTGAAAAAGGATATTCCCATAATACCTGCCGTGCTTATGCAAATGATCTTGATGAGTTTGCATCCTTTGCTGCTAAAAAATCAGGGCTAAACAGCGATGAAGAGTCTGAGAGAAAAATATTTATGGTAGAAGATGCTGATCACTTGTTGATCAGAGCATTTCTTGGTTATTTGCACAAGAAGGATAAAAAAAGTTCTATTGTCAGAAAGCTTTCCGCTCTCAGGTCATTTTTTAAGCATCTCGTAAGGCATAACATTATATCAAATAATCCTGTTGAATTGATATCAACGCCTAAACAGGATAAAAATATTCCGGCTTATCTTACTGTTGACGAAATGTTTCATCTGCTTGATTCAATAAAAACCGATACGGTTTCCGGCTTAAGAAACCGTGCCATTTTTGAGACTATGTATTCTTCCGGTATAAGAGTGTCAGAGCTTGCAGGTCTTAATGTTTCAAGTATTGATTTTGGGGCCGGTTTAATAAAGGTATTTGGAAAGGGTGACAAAGAAAGGATTGTACCTATAGGCAGTAAGGCTATGGATGCAATAAAGTTATACAGGGAGAAGCTGGGAAAAGACAAAAAAATATCAGATGAGAACAATCCGCTTTTTTTAAATAAGAATAAAGGGCGTCTTACTACAAGATCTATTGCCAGAATACTTGAAAAATTTGTAAAAGAATTTAGTATTTCAGTGCCTGTTTCGCCTCATGCGTTAAGGCATTCTTTTGCCACACACATGCTGGATGCCGGTGCAGACCTAAGGGTTGTTCAGGAATTATTGGGACATAAAAGCCTTTCAACTACGCAAAGATATACGCATGTTGGCATAGGCAGGCTTATGGAGACATATGACAAGGCTCATCCAAGAAAATAATTTGTATTATAAAACAGGAAAATGAAATCATGAATTTCCATGGAACGACAATTCTTGCTGTCAGGCATAAAGGGAAAATAGCAGTTGCAGGTGACGGTCAGGTGACTCTTAATAATACTGTTGTTAAACACACGGCTAAAAAAGTAAGAAGGATATACAATGATACCATTATAGTAGGATTTGCAGGAGCTACTGCCGATGCCTTAAACCTTTCGGAACGTCTTGAAGAAAAACTTGAAAGATATAACGGCAATCTTACAAGAAGCGCTGTTGAACTTGCGAAAGATTGGCGTACTGATAAGTATTTAAGACGTCTTGAGGCGCTCATGATAGCAGTTGATAGCACCAGAATTTTTCTTATTTCAGGAAACGGGGATGTTATAGAACCTGATGAAGGTGTAATCGGCATAGGGTCAGGAGGGATTGGAGCGCAGGCTGCAGCTACTGCTTTAGTCAAAAACTCCGGTCTTAGTGCAAAAGAAATTGTTGAAGAATCGATGAAAATAGCTTCATCTCTTTGCGTGTTTACAAACGAAAAAATAACTATAGAAGAACTTTGAAAATATGGAAAATTTAAAACCATCGGAAATAGTAAAAGAACTTGATAAATATATAATCGGCCAGCATAAGGCTAAAAAATCGGTAGCAATAGCATTAAGAAACCGCTGGCGCAGACAGCAGGTGCCTGATGAGCTTCGCGATGAGATTGCGCCTAAAAATATCATACTTATAGGTCCTACCGGTGTAGGTAAAACGGAGATTGCCAGAAGATTGTCAAAGCTTACGGATTCACCTTTTAACAAAGTTGAAGCATCCAAGTTTACCGAAGTTGGATATGTAGGGCGAGATGTTGAATCTATGGTAAGGGATCTTCTTGAATTAACCGTAACCATGGTAAAATCAAAGGAACAGGAAGATGTAAAAGAGAAAGCTATGGTTCTTGCGGAAGAAAGAATGCTTGATGTCCTGCTTCCAAAATCAAACCGTCAGGAAGTTGATAAAACCAATGAATCAACTGAAGCCGGATTGGAACCTGTTATTGCTGAAAGCCCGGATGCATCCACAACAAGAAATAAACTCCGTGACATGCTCCGCAAGGGAAAGCTTGATGACCGCATTATAGATCTTGATATTTCAGAAAGACAAATGCCTGTGGTAGAGGTGTTCTCCAATTTAGGCATGGAAGAGATGGGTATCAATTTTAAGGATATGCTTGGCGGCATGATGCCTAAATCAACAAAGAAACGTAAAATAAAAGTATCCGAAGCTATGGAAGTATTGACATTGGAAGAATCCCAGCGGCTTGTGGATATGGATAAAGTTGTAAAAAATGCGATTTTAAAGGTTGAGCAGTCAGGAATTATATTTATCGATGAAATTGATAAAATAGCCGGGAAAAACGGCGGATCAGGGCCTGATGTCTCCAGGGAAGGGGTACAGAGAGACCTTCTTCCGATAGTTGAAGGTAGTGTGGTTATGACAAAATATGGTGCTGTCAAGACCGATCATATTCTTTTCATCGCATCCGGCGCATTTCATGCGGTTAAGCCTTCAGATCTTATACCCGAACTTCAGGGGCGTTTCCCTATACGTGTTGAGCTTGATGCGCTTGGCCAGAAAGAGTTCGTAAGGATTTTAAAAGAGCCCAAAAATGCTTTACTTATCCAATATATTGCGATGCTTAAAACAGAAGGGGTTAATATCATTTTTGAGTCTGAAGCAATTGAGGAAATTGCAAGAATTGCCGAAGAGGTTAACAATCATACTGAAAATATAGGAGCAAGAAGGCTTCATACTATTATGGAATGCTTGCTTGAAGATATTCTTTTTGAGGCTCCGGATATGCCTGGTGGGGATATTACAATTGATGCGAAAGCAGTTTTAAGTAAATTAAAGGATATTAAGGATGATGAGGATCTGAGCAGGTATATTCTTTAGGGTTAAAGGTTCACAGTTCACAGTTCAGGGTTCAGGGTTCAGGGTTGAAGGTTCAGGGTTCAGGGTTGAAGGTTCAGGGTTTAGGGCTAAAGGCTCAGGGTTCAAGGTTTTAAGGTTTAAGCTTCACGGTTTCCTCTTCATTCCCCCTTAGCAAAGGGGGACAAAGGGGGTTGTAAAAAAGGATTATGGTAAGGGATATATAAGGGAAAATGAATCCAAATGTTGCGGATATATTAATTGAAGCGCTGCCTTATATCAGGCGTTTTTACGGCATGACTATAGTAATAAAGTATGGCGGTCATGCAATGGTTGATGAACAATTAAAAGAAGATTTTGCCCGCGATATCGTACTAATGAAATTTGTCGGGCTTAATCCTGTAATTGTTCACGGGGGCGGTCCGCAAATAAACCAGGTGCTTTCCCAGATGGGGATAAAATCGACTTTTGTAAGAGGTATGCGCCTTACAGATCAACCCACAATGGATGTTGTTGAGATGGTTCTTGGCGGAAAAGTCAATAAAGCCATTGTTGCGCAGATAAATCAACATGGCGGAAAGGCAGTTGGCTTAAGCGGAAAAGATGGGGGTTTGATATTAGCTAAAAAACTTCATATAGTATTTAAGAAAGATGACTATACACCTCCGGAAATAATTGATACAGGGCTTGTAGGCGAGGTAACAAATATCAAGCCGGATATAATTACTACTCTTACCGACAAAGGGTTTATACCGGTTATTGCTCCTGTGGGTGCAGGTGTGTCAGGTGAAACTTATAATATAAATGCTGACCTTGTAGCAGCAAGTATAGCAATGGCACTTTCTGCAGGTCGCCTTATATTGCTTACCGATGTAGATGGAGTCCTTGATGCTTCGGGGGATCTGATTTCCTCGATTGATTCTGCTACTGCTAAGACTATGATGGATAATGAAAGCATTTCAGGGGGAATGATTCCAAAAATAGAATGCTCGTTGGAAGCGGTAAAAAACGGAGTTGAGAAAGTTCATATTATAAACGGTAAAAAACGGCATTCTTTACTGCTTGAATTGTTTACGGATAAAGGAATAGGCACGGAAGTAAGGAAATAGGGGTTCAAGGTTTGAGGTTTGAGGTTTGAGGTTAAACGGTTTGAGGTTTAAATGTTTCTAAAACCCATGAACAGTGAACACGGAACCTGATCGAGCTTCAAGGTAATAGGTGTGAGGTATAAACTTTTAATTGAAAAGTCCGATTATGAAAAACGATATTATTGAAAAAGCCGAAAAGGTTATTGCAAATACTTATAAAAGGCCTTCTATTGTAATTGAGAAGGGTAAGGGTTGCAAAGTCTGGGATACCGATGGAAAATCTTATATCGATTTTGTGGCAGGTGTTGCTGTATGCAGTTTAGGCCATGCTCATCCAAGGGTAGTAAAAGCGTTATGCAAACAGGCTGATATACTTTTTCACGTATCAAACCTTTACTATACTGTTCCACAGGTGGAACTTGCCGCATGGCTTGTAGAAAACAGTTTTGCAGACAAGGTTTTTTTCTGTAACAGCGGAGCTGAAGCAAATGAGGCAGCAATAAAACTGGCACGAAAATATTTCAGTGACACATGCAAAAAAGAAAGATTTAAAATAATTTCTATGGAGAGATCTTTTCATGGCCGGACAATGGCGACTTTATCTGCTACCGGGCAGCTTAAGGTAAAAAAAGGATATGATCCTATTCTAGATGGGTTTGATTTCGTACCTTTCAATGATATAGATGCCCTGGCCAATAAAATAGATGATTCAACATGTGCTGTGCTTCTTGAGCCTATTCAGGGAGAAGGTGGAGTGCGTTGCCCTGCGCCGGATTATTTAAAGAAGGTAAGAGATCTTTGTGATAAAACAGGCTCTCTTCTTATTTTTGATGAAATACAAACAGGAATAGGGCGAACCGGAAAACTTTTTGCTTATCAGCATTTTGGGGTTGAGCCGGATATAATGACCCTGGCCAAAGCTCTTGGAAACGGCCTTCCAATAGGAGCAATGCTTGCAAAAGACTTTGTTGCTTCAGCCTTTGTGCATGGCTCACACGCTTCTACTTTTGGAGGTACCCCTGTTGTGACATCTGCTGCACTTGAAGTATTAAAAGTTATTTTTGAAGAAAAAATATTAGAGCATTGTGAAAGAATCGGTGCTTATTTTATGGAAAGGCTTAAGTGGCTTAAAGGCAGGCATAATTCTATTAAAGAGTTGAGGGGGATGGGACTTATGCTTGCTGTCGAACTTGATGCTGAAGGTGAAAAGGTGGTTAATGAATGCCGGGAAAGAGGGTTTCTTGTAAACTGTATACAGGATAAAATCATCCGTTTTATTCCGCCTCTTGTTATAAGCAAAGAAGAAATTGATGCTCTCATTTTATGTCTTGATGATATATTGTAAATTAATAAATTGGCCTGTAGAGACGCAAGACTTTGCGTTTTTATTGTGTGCCGTAATGATATATTGCAGAGGATGCCTTGAAAAAAGATATAATATCCATATTGGATTTAACAAAACGAGATATTGATTATTTATTAAATCGCGCAATTGAACTTAAAGAAAAGCAGAAAAAAGGGGATTCGTACAGTCCTTTCGCAGGCAAGACTCTTGGTTTGATATTTGATAAGCCATCAACTCGAACAAGGATATCTTTTGAAGCTGCAATGATTCAGCTTGGTGGAACCCCCCTTTTTATAAGCTCCAAAGATACGCAGATTTCAAGAGATGAACCGGTAAGAGATACGGCAAGAGTGCTTTCAAGATATATTGATTGCCTTGCAATAAGAACATATTCCCAGAGTCTGCTTGAAGAGTTTGCACAATTTTCTTCAATACCGGTAATAAATGCTTTAACTGATTTATATCATCCTTGCCAGGTATTAAGCGACATAATGACTGTAATGGAGAAAAAAGGGAAATATAAAAAAATTAAAATAGCATGGATTGGTGACGGAAATAATGTTGCACATTCATGGATTAATGCAGCTGCAACATTAGGGCTTAACCTTGTTCTTGCATGTCCTAAAGGATATTTACCTGACGAAAAAATATTAAAACGAGCGCTTGACAGAGGACGTGGAGAAATTTACTTAACATCAGATCCTGTTGAAGCCGCAAAAGGTGCGGATGTTTTATATACCGATGTCTGGGCGAGCATGGGGCAGGAAGAAGAACAGAAAGCAAGAAAGCTTGCCTTTAAACCATATACGCTAAGCAGCAAACTTCTTCAGCATGCAGCAGAAGATGCTATTGTTATGCATTGTCTTCCCGCACACAGAGAAGAAGAGATCACGGAAGAAGTTCTTGAAGGCCCTAAATCAGTTGTCTGGGATCAGTCGGAAAATAAGCTGCATATGACAAAAGCTATTCTTGAAGTATTAATAAGTGGCAAATCGACTTCTTGATAGATAAAATAAATAAAACCTTAAGGGTTTAGGAGAGATATAGAGTGTCGGATAAAGTTAAAAAGGTTGTTCTGGCCTATTCGGGCGGATTGGATACTTCAGTTATTTTAAAATGGCTTATTGAAACATATCAATGCGAAGTAATAACTTTTTCCGCTGATTTGGGACAGGAAGAAGAACTCGACTATATTGATGAAAAAGCAAAAAATACCGGTGCGGTTAAAGTATATATTGATGATCTTAAAGAAACATTTGCAAAAGACTATGTTTTCCCGGCGTTTCGTGCAAATGCAATTTATGAAGGCATGTATCTTTTGGGAACATCGCTTGCAAGACCCCTTATCGCAAAACGTCAGATGGAGATTGCGAAAATTGAAGGAGCCGATGCGGTAAGCCATGGATCTACAGGAAAGGGTAATGATCAGGTCAGGTTTGAGTTAGGCTATCTTGCACATGATCCTGGCATTAAAATTATTGCCCCCTGGCGTGAATGGAATCTGGGTTCAAGAACTCTTCTTATGGAATATGCAAAAAAGCATGGTATACCGGTTCCGACCACACAGGCAAAACCTTACAGCTCTGACAGGAATCTTCTTCATATAAGCTATGAGGGAGGAGTGCTTGAAGATCCATGGAATGCACCGCCGGAAGATATGTTTACCCTTTCAGTATCACCAAAAAATGCTCCTGACAAACCGGAAATTATAGAGATAACTTTTGATAAAGGAAACCCGGTTGCTATTAATGGAGAAAAATTGTCTCCTGCAAAGCTTTTGAAAGAGCTTAACAGGCTTGGAGGAAAACACGGCATAGGAAGAATGGATCTGGTTGAAAACAGATTTGTGGGCATGAAATCGCGGGGAGTTTATGAAACACCCGGAGGCACAATACTAAGAGCAGCGCATATGGCTATTGAATCAATAACCATGGATAGAGAAGTAATGCATCTTCGGGATTCTCTGATTCCCAAGTATGCAGAACTTGTTTATAATGGTTTCTGGTTTTCGCCTGAAATGAAAATTCTACAGAGCATGATAGATGAAACACAAAAATATGTTTCCGGCACGGTTCGTATTGAGCTTTACAAAGGAAACTGTACTATTCTTGGCAGAAAATCGGATGAGTCATTATACAGCCATGATTTTGCTACTTTTGAACAAGATAGTGTGTATAGTCAGAAAGACGCTGAAGGTTTTATAAGACTTAATGCTTTGCGTTTAAGAATTCAGAGCCTGAAAAAAAGGGTTATTACATAAAAAGGGAGCCAATTTCAAAACGTTTCAGTTTGGTCAAGCTCAAGGCGGGAGAAAATTTCAACCACAGGAATACATTTAGTATTTCGAGGATTGGAATTTGAGCCCAACGCAGAGATCGGCCAAAATGGGGCGTTTAGAAACTGGCTCAAGGGATAGAAGAGGCCTTTGTATGTCAGCTAAACCATGGGATGGCAGATTCTCTCAGAAAACAGATAAGATTGTGGAAGCATTTACATCTTCTATAGATGTGGATAAAAGGCTTTATTCACATGATATACAAGGTAGTATTGCTCATTGCCGTATGCTTGTAAAAGCCTCCATAATAACGGATAAGGAAGCTTTAAGTATAATTAAAGGCCTGGAGAAAATAAAAAAAGAGATTGAAAGCGGCAAGTTCAAGTATGATGACAGCCTTGAAGATATTCATATGCATATTGAAACAAGGCTTGCAAAAGATATAGGAAAAGTTGCTTTAAAACTTCATACCGCAAGAAGCAGAAATGATCAGGTTGCTCTGGATGTAAGGATGTATCTAAGGGATGAAGTCCGAAAGATTATAAGCAGCCTTATTGGGTTACGAAAAGTTATTGTTGAGCTTTGCGAAAAAAACCCAGGTGTGATTATGCCAGGATACACGCATCTGCAAAAGGCTCAGCCGGTACTTCTTTCCCACCACCTTATGGCATACTATGAGATGTTTTTGCGCGATACCGAAAGAATGAAAGACTGTTTGAAGCGAATAAACGTTATGCCCCTGGGAAGTGCCGCTTTAGCAGGAACAACCTATCCGATTGACAGGAATTATACGGCAAAGCTTCTTGATTTTCCAAAAGTAACTGCAAACAGCATGGATTCTGTTTCAGACAGGGATTTTATAATTGAATTTATATCATCGGCTGCAATTTGCATGGTTCATTTCAGCAGGATGTCCGAAGACTTTATAATCTGGTCATCATATGAATTCGGTTTTATTGAACTCCCGGATGCTTTTGCGACAGGAAGCTCAATAATGCCGCAAAAGAAAAATCCGGATATTTGTGAACTGGCAAGGGGTAAATCAGGACGTGTATTTGGAGATCTTATTGCCATGCTCACCATCATGAAATCTTTGCCTCTATCCTACAACAGGGATATGCAGGAAGATAAGATCGCAATGTTTGATGCAGTTGATACTTTAAAGGCATGTATAGAAGTTTATACGAGGATGCTTCCTAATCTGAAAATAAATAAAGATATTATGCTTAAAGCTTGTGCTTTGGGATATTTAAATGCAACTGATATGGCCGATTACCTTGTTACAAAAAAAATGCCATTCAGAGAAGCTCATTCCTGTGCAGGAAAGGCGGTTGCTTTTGCTTTAAAAAATGGGAAAGAACTTAATGAGCTTTCTCTTAATGAAATAAAAACTTTTTCTCATCTTTTTGCTAAAGATGTTTATGATCTATTAACACCTGCCAGCATGATAAACCGCAGAACTTCATATGGTGGGACAGCGCCCCGCAATGTTATTGCCGCAGTTAAGAAAGCAAAAAAAGATATTGCGAAAGAAAAAGATATATAAACGAAAAATGACTAATTTATATAAAGTTTTCAGATACGATTTTATTATTCGGGTTCTTATTGCCATGACAATTATTTTATCTGTGTATGGTTGTGGCAAAAAGGGCCCTCCTGTTGCACCGCTGCAATTGGCTGTGCCTGTAGTAAATGAGCTCAAATCTCTTGTTGAAGGAAATAATGTCATGCTTGAATGGACTGTTCCTGAAACAAAAGAGAAAAAAGCGCCCCGGGTAACCGGATTTGTCATCTATCAGGCAAAGTATCCGGTTGCAGAAGACATATGTGAAAATTGTCCGATTAATTATAAACCTGTTGCTGAAGTTTCTGCCGATTCTGCCGGGAAGGACGGAAACATAAGGTATATTCGGCAACTTGAAAAAGGGTTTAAATATTTTTTTAAAGTTACTGCTTTTAGTAAAAATGTAACGCCGGAGAGTAGAGATTCAAATATAATAAAATTTGAATATTGATTTATAAAAAACTATTAAAGAAAATAGCGTATAACGCACACCGTTGCTATTCGGTGTTTGTGGGGAGTGTTATGGATCATTTTATTTATCAAGGCAATGAATTGTATTGTGAGAAAGTGCCTGTAAAAAAGATTGTGCAAAAAATAGGGACACCTTTATATATTTACAGTTATGCCACATTAAAACGTCATTTTACGGCTTTTAACGATGCGTTTAAGGGTGTAAATCGTTTAGTATGTTTTTCCGCAAAGGCAAACACCAACCTTGCGATATTGAAATTGTTTTCAAAGCTTGGTGGAGGCCTTGATATCGTTTCAGGAGGAGAACTTTACAAAGGATTAAAGGCCGGGTTTTCTTCAAACAAGATAGTATATTCGGGTGTGGGAAAAAGAATTGACGAAATTGACTATGCTCTTAAAACGGGCATACTTATGTTTAATGTTGAATCCCTTGAAGAGCTTGAAATTATTAACCAGAGAGCAGGGTTGCTTAAGAAAAAAGCGCCTGTTGCAATAAGGGTTAATCCTGATGTTGATCCAAAGACTCATCCGTATATTTCAACAGGTATGAAGAAGAATAAGTTTGGGATAAATATCGAATCGGCTATGGAAGCATATAAGATTGCAGCCAAACTTAAAAATGTTAAGGTAATAGGTCTTGACTGTCATATAGGTTCACAGATTACGGAAACAGGCCCTTTTAAGGATGCCTTGCGTAGTTTGAAGGTTATGATAAAAGACCTTGCGGATTTGGGTATTAATATAAAGCATCTGGATTTGGGAGGGGGGCTTGGAATAACATATAATGATGAAGAACCTCCAAATCCGGTAGAATATGCAAATGCGATAAAGGAAGTTATTGGTGATACCAAAATCAAGCTGATTTTTGAGCCCGGAAGAGTAATTGTAGGAAATGCCGGAGTACTTGTAACAAAAGTACTTTACAGAAAATCAACGGGTGTTAAGGAATTTGTCATTGTTGATGCAGGAATGAATGATCTGGTCAGGCCATCTTTATATGAAGCTTACCATGCTATCAAGCCTGTGGAAAAATCAGATAAGGAAGAGATTAAAGCTGATGTTGTAGGGCCTATTTGTGAAAGCGGTGATTTTCTGGCTCTTGACCGCAGCATACAAAAAGTTGAGCAGGGAGATTTGCTGGCTGTTATGAGTTCAGGGGCATATGGATATGTTATGTCATCAAATTATTGTTCAAGGCTTAAGATTCCGGAAGTCATGGTAAATGGCGATCAATTCCAGGTTACAAGAAAACGGCAGAAATACGAAGATCTTACTAGGGGCGAAGTCATCCCCTCTTTTTTATAAAGACTTCCAGATAAAATTTTTGGACTGCGTTATCAGTCGCCTCCCTTCGACAACGTACCAACTGTACGTTTTACTCAGGGAGGCTCCTTCTGGCCTTGCCAAAAACATTATCTGAAAGTCTTAATAGCTGAAATACTATTTGAGCAAGATATGGAAAATATTACTTTCTTTAAGATGAGCGGAAGCGGCAACGATTTTATTATAATTGACAACAGAAACAATGTGGTTGAGGTAAAAGATCTGAAGTCATTTATAACAAAGGTTTGTGCGCGAAGAATGTCTGTGGGTGCCGATGGTTTTATACTGATTGAAAATGATGATTCGGCTGATTTTAAATGGCAATTTTTTAATTCGGATGGCAGCAGAGCGGAGATGTGCGGAAACGGTGCAAGATGTGCGGCACGGTTTGCTTACATGAATAAGATTGCAGGCCCTGATATGTCTTTTGTAACCGATGCCGGTATTGTTCATGCCAGGGTACTTGACGGCAGGGTAAAAGTAAACATGATGGAGCCTTCCGTTTGTAAATATGATTATCAGATTCAGCTTAAAGACGGCCCGATTACGGTTTCAAGCTTAAATACAGGTGTTCCTCATGTAGTTATAATAGCAGATGATCTGGAAAATATTGATGTTGTCAATATCGGCAGGGAGATAAGGTTTCATGAAAACTATGCTCCTGCCGGAACAAATGTGAATTTTATATCCGGGATAAAAGACAAGACAATATATATAAGAACGTATGAAAGAGGCGTTGAAGATGAAACTCTTGCCTGCGGCACAGGTTCAATTGCATCAGCACTTGTTGTAGCGTATAAAAACAAGATTGAATCTCCGGTAAATGTAATAACAAGAAGTAAAGGAGTTCTTGCTATTCATTACAAACAGGATAATGGAAGATTTTATGATATTTATCTTGAAGGTGATGCCAGGGTCATATACAAAGGGGAGTTGGGGAAAGATGCCTGGCAATACTAACTTTTTTATTTAAGGGATGAATTAAAATATAATGATTACAATCGAAAAATCTGAAAGATTAAAAAGCCTTCCTCCTTATTTGTTTAAGGAAATTGACAGACAAAAAGATGAAGTCAAAAAACGTGGTGTGGATATAATAAGCCTTGGCGTCGGAGATCCTGACATGCCCACACCTCCTCATATAATTGAAGCTTTACACAAAGCTGCTTTGGATCCTAAAAATCATCAGTATCCTTCATATACCGGAATGTACGAATTTAATAATGCCGTTTCCAGATGGTATAAGAAAAGATTTAATGTTTCTCTTGATCCTGCCAAAGAAGTAGTGACTCTCATTGGATCTAAAGAAGGTATCGCGCATATTCCTTTGGCCTTTATTAATCAGGGAGATGTAGCGCTTGTAGCTAGTCCGGGTTATCCTGTGCCCAATATAGCTGTGCAATTCGCAGGAGGTCATCCTTATCTTATGGATTTAAAGAAAGAAAACGATTTTCTTCCCGATCTTGATGCCATTCCTGAGGATATAGCAAAAAAAGCAAAGCTCATGTTTATAAATTACCCTAATAATCCGACTTCAGCAGTTGCAACTGATGAATTTTTCAAACAAGTTGTGCTATATGCTGAGAAAAACAATATAATAGTATGCCATGATGCGGCTTATACCGAAATGGCGTTTGATGGTTATAAACCACCCAGTTTCCTTGAAACAGATGGTGCTAAAGAAGTTGGTATTGAATTTCATTCGCTTTCCAAAACTTATAATATGACAGGATGGCGTTTGGGTTGTGCTGTGGGTAGAGCGGAAGTAATAGACGGGCTGGGGCAGATAAAAAGCAATATTGATTCGGGTGCATTTCAGGCCGTCCAGCTTGCAGGTATTGCCGCTCTTGACGGGGATCAGGCCTGTGTCGAAGAAATGAATATTGAATATACAAAACGCCGTGATATTTTAGTTGATGGCCTGACTGGCCTCGGGCTTTCGGTTAAAAAGCCGCAAGCTACCTTTTATGTGTGGGTTGATGTTCCGAAAGGTTATACTTCAGCACAATTTACAAGCCTTCTTTTATCAAAAACAGGTATAGTAGTAACTCCGGGCAATGGGTTCGGATCTGCCGGAGAAGGTTATATCCGCATGGCTCTTACAGTTGGACAAGAGAGAATGAAAGAAGTAGTTGAAAGAATACGATCTCTTGAGTTTTAATTCGCAGGTTAGCCGGTATTATTAATGTGAAAAAACATACTGCGTATATTTCTGTAGGGTCCAACATCGGAGACAAGCTTTTAAATTGTAAACAAGGTGTAGAAGCGCTGGCTGATTCGGGATATGTCACTATTTCCGCATGGTCACATTTTTATAAAACTTCTCCTGTTGATTATAAGGATCAGGACTGGTTTATAAATGCAGTAGTAAAAATTGAAACTGATCTTAAGCCTTCTGACCTTTTAAAAAAGATGCTTTCTGTTCAGCAAAAAGCAGGGCGTGGAAAAGACAAAGTGCGCTTTGGTCCGCGTATTCTTGATCTTGATATTATATTGTATGATGATTTGGTTTTTAATTTGCCGGACATTACAATACCGCATCCCAGGATGCATAACAGGCTGTTTGTTTTAAAACCTCTTTGCGATATAGATTCATCCATTATTCATCCTGTTTTTAAAAAAGATATTAAACATCTGCTCGACAATCTTGATGATAGTGAGCAGAAGATTATTAAATTGTAATTTGTTTATCTGACTGGTTAAATATATGAGTAAATTAATAATATATATTTTACTGTTTTTTTGCGGCTATAAGATGTTGAAGTATTTGATGACTCCTTCTGCATCTTCAGACAGTAAAACTGACAGTAAATCTGATGCAGCTGATAAGCTATCAGATAACTTAATGATAAAAGACCCGGTATGTGAAGTATATTTTCCTAAAAAAGAAGGTATATTTTTAAATTATGGTGGCCAGGAAATGTACTTTTGCAGTACTGAGTGCAGAGATAAATTTATTAAGCAAAATTCAAATAAAAGCTGATAGAGTAAACACGGTTTCTTTGGTATTATAAAAAAAGCGTTGCATAAGGAGGGTTTATTATGAAATTTTTCATTGATACGGCTAATATTAATGAAATAAAAGAAGCAAACAGTATGGGTATGGTTGATGGAGTTACAACCAATCCGTCTCTCATTGCCAAAGAGGGACGTGTTTTAGAAGATGTTATAAAAGATATCTGCAAGATCATTGACGGGCCGATAAGTGCTGAGGTTATAAGCCTTGATGCAAAAGGAATGGTAAAAGAAGCTAAAGAGCTATCTTTAATTCATACCAATGTGGTTGTAAAGATTCCGATGACGGTTGACGGCCTTAAGGCTACAAGGACGCTTACGGACAAAGGGATAAAAACAAACGTTACTTTGATATTTTCACCTCTCCAGGCTCTAATGGCTGCAAAAGCCGGTGCGACTTATGTGAGTCCTTTTGTAGGCCGCCTTGATGATATTTCACATGACGGTCTTCTTTTGGTAGAACAGATTGTAGATATATACGATAACTATGCCTATGAAACGGAAATTATTGTGGCAAGTGTTCGTGATCCGCTTCATGTTCTTGAATCCGCTTTGCTTGGGGCTGACATTGCTACTATTCCTTTTAACGTTCTGGCAAAGCTTGCTTCCCATCCCCTTACAGATAAGGGTATAAAGGCTTTTCTGGACGACTGGAAGAAATCGAAAAAAACAAAAAAATAATACTTTAGGATAATAGCATGACGAACAGCAGACTTTTATATATATTGAAGCATCCAAACAGCTTGACAATATATAGAATGGCTGCAATTCCTGCTATTGTCATATTTTTGTTTTTTCCAAACAAATATTGTACTTTAACTGCGGCATTGATATTCAGTGCCGCAGCTATTACCGACTATTTAGACGGCTATCTGGCAAGACGTTGGGGACTTGTTTCAAATATAGGTAAATTCATGGACCCCCTTGCAGATAAGCTGCTAGTCTCATGCTCCTGTATTATGATGACTTCTTTAGGCTGGATACCTGCCTGGGTTGTTTGTATTATCATCGGGCGCGAACTTGCGGTTACAGGACTAAGAAGTATTATTGCCGAAAACGGTCAGGATGTAGCTGCCTCAAACCTGGGAAAATATAAAACCGGCTTTCAGATTGCAGCAATTATTCCTCTTTTAATGCACTACCCGTTTCTTGGGATAAATCTTCACGCAATCGGAATGGTCTTTCTTTGGGGAGCGCTTGTTATGACTGTTTGGTCGGGCTTAGATTATTTTATTCACTTCTGGAGGCTTTTTAAAGTATAGATTTTTACTGTAAGTCAGCACATTAACCGTTCTTTATAAAATATAGAAAAGGTCCTTTTTCCTGGATAGCGAAAGATAGATGATTTCACCAAAATAAAGGAGATGATTCTAAAATGATTCGGAAGACAATAGGCTTGATCATCAGTTTGCTGTTTATCTTTAATTCGGCCTTTGCTTTTGATGAACAAAAAGCAAAGGCTGATTACAAAGGTGCTAATTTTGGAGTTGCTTCCATTAAAGAGAGTGTGTATGAAAACGCTCCCGCAATTACCATAAGTTTTACTGCCCCTTTGTCAAAGGATCGCCTGAAAGACCAATATGTGACACTTGAAGGTGGTGAATCCGATCATTGGATAATCAGTGAGGATCGCACCAAACTGATATTTCCTTTTGTTGCACCTCAAACAGACTATAGCGTTCATGTTTCCAGTGAGATCCGGGACTTGAACGGTCAAAAACTAAATCATTCCGAAAGTAAAAATCTCAAAACCCTTAGCCTGACTCCCTCGGTCAACTTTACATCAGGCGGTCATATTTTAAGCAGTTCAAGCCCCAAAAGATTACCTGTCACCACTTTAAACATTGACGAGGTAAATATCGATTTTTTTGCTGTGGACAATTCCAAAATCCCTGGGTTAATCCATAATATGGGCCGAAACGGAAGCAACTGGTACCACACGGTTAACCGCGTCAACCAGTACGGGAAGCTGATCCATTCCGGCCGTTTTGAATTAAAACCGAGAAAAAATCAGCGAACGGAATACAATATTGATTTAGAGGGTATCGACAGCTTAAAAGCGCCCGGTCTTTATGTTGCTGTAATGAACAAACCAGGAATCTATGACGGCAACTTTGAATACTCGTATTTTATGCAGACCAATATTGGTTTGCATCTTCGTCTCTATGATAAAAGCTTTGATGTTTACGCCCAGGATATTACAAGCGGTAAACCCATTGCAAACGTTAAAATCGAAGTCACCAATTTAGACGGTACGGTTATCGAAACTGGAAATACCGATGAAAACGGCAGGGCCAGTTTTCATATAACATCTGATCAGCATTATATTATTGCCGCTAAAGAAGATCAAATTTCCGTATTGCCGTTAAAACGCGACGCTCTTGATCTTTCTGGCCTGAAAAACGTTGTTACCACACATAGCGAATACCAGATCTACCCATGGGGGCCGCGAAACCTTTACAGGCCTTCGGAAAAAATTGAGGTAAAAATGCTGGTTCGCAACTACGATGGCAAACTCCCGCCATCAATGCCCCTTGCTTACACCCTGTATAAACCAAACGGCGACAAAGTCTCATCGGATCAAATCCAACCAACCAAACAGGGTTTTTACACCTTTGAGTATCAAACAGATGACACCAGCCAGACAGGAACCTATCATCTGAAACTCTCCTTTGGGGCCACAAACACGGTAAGTTACTACTTCAAGGTTGAGGAATTTTTGCCGGAACGTCTCGATCTTGAGCTGTTTGACGGAGATGTGAATAAAAAGCGAATCATAGCAAAAAAGGAACTGGTTGAAGTGCCGATCAGTTCACGTTATCTTTATGGTGCTCCCGCATCCGGTAACAAGGCCGACGGTTTTGTGGTTGCTGGGATTGACATACATCCCTTTGAAGATCTGAAAACATTTTCTTTTGGTGATACCAGTGAAAAGATTGGATATGAACGCCAAAAATTTACTGAGATAAACCTGGCAGATGACGGAACCGGTTTGCTTACCATGGAAAACAAATGGTCGGCAATGAAATCTCCTGTGAGCTTAAATATTAATGCCAGTGTTTACGAAACCGGAGGGCGCCCTGTTACAAGGCACAGCTCATTGACCATGTTAAGCGGCGATCACTTTATCGGGATAGAGCCCCAGTTTAAAGAAAAACCTGATGCCAACAGCACAGTTGAAATCAAAGTGGGATGTGTTAACAGAGATGGGAAATGGATAAAAAATAAATCTTTGCAGGTATCCCTGATTCGCCAGGATCGTAACTGGTATTGGCGCCAGAACAGCGGTCGGGGTTGGCACTGGGCCTGGGATGAAACCCCGGTTGTAGTATTTTCAAAAACTGTGAATATAAACAAAACCGAAACCGCCATAGTTAGTTTGCCCATAAGCTGGGGTAGTTATAGAATTGAAGTTAGCGATGGTGATTCTCTGACCAGTTACCATTTTCAAACCGCCTGGTCCTGGTGGAATAATTCCGGCAATAGCAATGCACAGAAACCGGACCAGATTAGTTTGGGATTCGAGAATGCCGGTTACAAGCCGGGTGATCTTGCCAAACTTCGTATCAATCCGCCACAGGATGGTTTGGCTTTGATTACAGTTGAAAGCTCTGAAGGGGTTTTGCTCACAAAATACATGCCTGTGAAATCCGAAGGGACTGATGTTGATATCCGGACAGATAAATCCTGGGACCGGCATGATCTTTATGCATCGGTTATGGTGATTCGTCCGGGTGATATGGATAAAACTCCCGTACCCACCCGGTCTTTTGGCATGGTACATTTACCTTTAAAACGTGATAACGCATTATTGAATGTTGAAATAACCGCTCCCGAGCAGGTGGAACCAAGCAAAAGAGTCAACGCAAAAATAAAGGTTACTTCCGATTATCCCCTGCCTGCCAACACAAGAGTAGTTGTTTCATTGGTAGACGTGGGTATCCTCAATATTACCCGTTTTAAAACCCCTGATGCAGGCTCATATTTTTTCGGCTCCCGCCGTTATAACATAGACCTCTACGACAACTATGGGCAGGTGATCGATAATCTTGGACCTAAAACCGTACTTCAGCGTTTTGGAGGGGGTTTTGCAGAGTCTGATGCTGACATTGCCAGAGGAGGCGACAAACCAAAATCCGAAGTACTTATGGTTTCGTTTTTCTCCGAACCGCTGCCAGTAGATGAAAATGGAGAAGTTGAGGCGGGTTTTGACGTCCCCAATTTCAACGGGAAACTTCGCTGGATGGTTATGGCCTTTGCGGATGAGCAGTTTGGCAAGACGGACGCGGATACAAAGGTAGCAGACAAGATCGTCACCCAGCTGTCAATGCCGAGATTTTTGGCATTAGGCGATAAATCCATAATTGCCTTGGATTTGCGCAATATGAGCGGTACACTCCAGCAGTTATCCTTGGAGATGGATATTGATGGTTCCCTGAGGCAGCTCTCGGAGAAAAAGTCCATCTCGTTAAATGATAATGAAAAAATCACACTGCGTTTCCCCATAGAAGCAATCGCAAATTCCGGCCAGGGTGAGATGAAACTTCACCTCTATAATGAGGATAAAGAGATAGAGATTAACCGCACCTGGCGTTTGGGTGTGCGTTCACCCTATCCTTCGATTACCCGCACATCCTTTGCTGTGATTGCACCAAATTCAAACTGGAAACCGGAATTACCGACCGATGACCTGGTGCCTGAAACAGTTGGTTTTCAAATGACCTTATCAAACAAACCACCCATAGACTTAGCCAGCCATTTCACATATCTTCTTCACTATCCCTATGGATGCCTCGAACAATCCACAAGCTCCGGTTATCCGTGGGTGTTGGCTACACCTGAAGCAATCAGTGAGATGGGTTTGAGCAAACAGGTAAAAAATCAGTTTAATCGTGACTATGATGAACAATTCCGCGCGATACAGATTGAAGCTGCCGTTCGCCTTGTTCTGGATCGTCAAAAAAGCAATGGCGGTTTTGGTCTGTGGTCATCTGATAGTCCTGAGGAAAAGTGGCTTACTGTTTATGCCGCAGAATTTTTAAACGACGCCAAAAGGGCGGGTGCTTCCGTAAGTGCGGATTCATTGCAAAATACAAATGTAAGATTAAGAAAATATCTGCACGGCGATTTTCCGAAAAATCACAATCGCTGGAGCGAAAATATCGATCACTATGAATTTGCCTTCAGGAGCTATGCAGGATACGTGCTGGCAAAAGCCGGTCTGGTAGGGTTAAGCGATTTGAGGCGTTTAGCTGAACAGTATGAAGGCAAAACCAATGATGATGGATTAAGCTGGCAATATATGGCCGCATCTTTTAAATTGGCCGGTGACGCTAAAAATGCCGATACATGTTTTAATCTGGCAATGAAAGAGCGCGAACGTCCCAAATACAGTTACTATGGTGAATATGGTTCCAATGTGCGTGACCTGGCCCGAATCACCGAGCTTGTGCTGGCCCACGGTTTTGAAGGCAGCGGAAACCTGCTTTTGGATTTGACCAATGCTGTGAAAGAGAGACAATGGTTGAGCACCCAGGAGCGAATCTCACTATTTAGAACCGCTTTGTTAATGGAAAAATCAGGTGGTGATACCTGGGGGGCAACCCTTGTTACCGATCAGTTGGAGCAAAAACTTGAGCGAAACAGAGCTTTTAACACCCTCTTTGACCTTAAAACCTATCAAAGTCTGCAAAAAATTGAAGCCGGCAGCAATACTCTCTACGCGAATATGACGCTGGTGGGTGAGTCTGAAAAAGCTCCTGAACCTCAATTTAATGAAATAACTATCACGCGAAAGTTTTATGACACTAATGGAAATTCGCTGATACTTGATCAGATGAAATCCGGTGAACTGGCGGTAGTACAGCTTGACATATCCTCAAAAAAACGTACTCCCGACGGATTGGTAGTTGATCTGCTGCCTGCCGGAGTGGAAATAGAAAATCAAAATCTGGGTGTTGCCTCCATCAAACTGGATGAGATCAAGATAGACGGCAAAACCATTGGCGAGATTAAAAAAACGGAATATGTAATACATGAAGAGTTTCGGGATGATCGTTATGTGGCTGCCATAAACATCGATACCTATAGAAGTATAACGCTCTTTTATTTGATAAGGGCGGTGACTCCGGGTGTTTATAAAATGCCATGCAGTTATGTTGAAGATATGTACAGGCCTTATCGGTTTGCCATTGGCGCCACCCAGGGGCAGATAGAGATATTTGAATAAAGCATCATGAGACGATATTTTTTTAGAGCCCCGGAGTTTAAACGCCCCGGGGTTCTCTTCTTATTTCTTCTTATTTCCGTACTTTTCTTTACCGCGTTTATTATCATAGATAAGCTTTATCCTGTTAATTTAAACCCAAAAACACAAACCTGTGTTATCCTCGCCAAAGATGGCACTCCCCTGCGCTCTTTTGCCGATGCAAATGGAGTCTGGCGTTATCCCGTAACTGTGGATGAGGTTTCCCCATATTATATCGAAGCACTGCTTGGATATGAAGATCGATGGTTTTACTATCACCCAGGCATCAATCCATTTTCTCTGTTGCGGGCATCCTTTCAGTTGCTGACAAGCGGCAAGGTGATTTCGGGAGGTTCAACACTGACCATGCAGGTGGCGCGATTAAAGCGGCCTGTGCCGAAGAGTATTTCAGGAAAACTCAGGCAGATTTTTACCGCCTTTCAGCTTGAATGGCATTTCAAAAAAGACGAGATACTGAATTACTACTTAAATCACGCCCCTTTTGGTGGTACATTCGAAGGTGTTCAGGCGGCAAGCTACGCTTATTTCGATCACGGAGCAAAAGATCTTACCCATGCACAGGCAGCGTTATTGGCGGTTATGCCCCAGGCCCCTAGCCGTTACCGCCCGGATCGCTATCCCACGAAAGCCCGGCAGGCAAGGGATAAGCTGCTGGAGAGATTGGGATACTTTGATATCTGGCCCAAAGATATGATAGAAGAGGCAAAAGAGGAGCAGGTGACCGGATGGCCCATTGAAACCAAAATGAATGCGCCGTTGCTTGCAAGGCGTTTGCATAGTCAAACCCTGGCGGAAAAGATTCGGATCAGTACCCTTATAGACTATCATCTGCAAATTGCCTTTGAACAACTGGCTATGGATTATGCTGCGAATCTCCCCCCACATCTGTCCGTATCAATTCTGGCAATGAATAACCAAACCGGTGGAGTTGAGGCATACGTTGGTTCAGCGGATTTCTTGAATGAATCCCGCTTTGGCCATGTTGATATGGTTAAAGCAATACGATCACCAGGTTCAACAATTAAACCTTTTATCTATGGTATGGCTTTGGACCAGGGATTGATTCACTCCCAGAGCATGTTAATGGATATACCGATTCTGTTTGGAGATTATCAGCCTGTAAATTTTAATCGTAGTTTCAGCGGTCCTGTTAGCGTTGCAAAAGCCCTGTCGCAATCACTTAACCTGCCTGCAGTCCAGCTGTTCGATCACCTTGGGCCCCGTTTCTTTTACGCCAGGATGATCAACAGCGGCTTTAAAATAAAACTTCCCCAAGGGGCAAGTCCCAACCTCTCCATGGCCCTGGGAGGTTTTGCAGCAAGCCTGGAAGATCTTCTAATGGTTTACTCCTGTCTGGGGCGTGGCGGAGAAACCATAAAACCGAGATTTACCAGGGATTCAAAAATCATTCAAACAAGATTACTCTCCAAGGGAGCTGCCTGGATCATTCATGAAACACTTGTGCCTGAGAGGGGCAGAGAGATTCGTGACAGGGATAAACTCTTTGCAGTTAAGACCGGCACTAGCTATGGGTTTCGCGATGCATGGGCTTTGGGAGTGGATAAGGGGTATACCGTTGGCGTCTGGGTTGGCCGCCCCGACGGCACGCCGGTACCGGGGCATTACGGAGCACAAACCGCAACGCCGTTATTAAAAATGGCGTTTCAACTTCTTCCCCGGCATCAAAATCGGATTAAAAGACCGGATTCAGTTACCGGATGTAAAATATGCTGGCCGGGCGGTCAACTCGCAAAATATAATCAAGATACTAAGAAATATAACTGTAAAGAGCCAAGAAACGCCTGGATGCTGGACCGGACAGCCCCTAAAACTTTAACATCAACAAGGCAGACCATAGGCCCGGCGGTTATAGAACTGAATCTGCAATTAACCAAAGACAGACGATATCGCATTCCAGGTGGATGCAACGTGGCTGAACCTATGATTCGGACAAGAGTAGAGCTGTGGCCAAAGGCTTTGGAGAGCTGGTTGCCGACATCCTCACGCCGACATAAATTGATTCCCCCCATATCCCCCGGCTGCCCGCAAATATCTGATGTTATTATTGAGGAACCCATTGCAATCGAGGGTATAACCGATAAAGATATGATCATTAAAAAAGATAAAAGCAGTAATTACCCTGTGTTTGATTTAAAGGTACAAGGAGGCAATGGGCCTTGGTACTGGTTCGAAAATTCAATCATGAAAAAAGAGGGAAAAGCATTTAAGTTCGCTCCCCAGCATGCCGGCCAATACCAGCTGCTGGTTGTAGATCAAAGCGGAGCTATAGATCAAGTTGGAGTGGAGGTGTTTTGAAAGAGCCGATAAGATTTTATAACCTTTGTCGTTAAAATGAAATAGAAGATTATCTCTTATTGACTATCTTTTATCACCTTTAATGCTTCTTCAAATATAACATTTAATTTCAAAGTCATATCTGCTGCTTCATTAAGTAACAGGTCAACTTTATCCATATCATTTTCTTTTACTTTTTTAGCCCAATCCTTGTATGTTTCACTGTGATCGGTGTTATGTTTAATCCAGTGTTCCAATAATTTTACCATTTTTTCATCAAAAGATAATTCCGAAGATGAATCATGGCTATGATGGTGGTGATTATCGTGATTATGGCTATGATCATGAGACATTTTTTTGCTCCTTAATTTTAAATTAAATATAATTTTTCATTCTTAATATAAAAAAAAGTTTCTGTCACTTTAATTATTTTGTAATTTCATTACAGAACATCGCATACTTGAATATTGACATACAATAATTATCTATATAAATTTCAGAGCCAGTTTCAAAACGCCCCATTTTGGCCGATCTCTGCGTTGGGCTCAAATTTCAATCCTCGAAATACTCAATGTATTCCTGTGGTTGAAATTTTCGCCCGCCTTGAGCTTGACCAAACTG
>Ga0180007_10000804_pt1 | contig 47938 bp, 34 predicted proteins | sample MM_PC_MetaG_FD_121122 | JGI IMG/M metagenome (GOLD analysis project Ga0180007, IMG submission 121122) | Groundwater microbial communities from the Aspo Hard Rock Laboratory (HRL) deep subsurface site, Sweden - MM_PC_MetaG | ecosystem: Environmental > Aquatic > Deep subsurface > Groundwater... | reverse complement strand
GGCGCCGTCAGGTAGAGGTTCTTGCGGATGACCGTCGGCCCCTCGATCCAAACCCCGGGCTCGAGCACGATCACGCTGCCGCCCGGAGCATCGGACACCGCGTCGGACACGCTGCCCAGCGGGCTCTCGCAGGTGGCGTCGCCGGCGGGGCCGCCGCCGAACTTCACGTAGCGCATTTCGGAGGTGAGGCAGGATTCGACGGTCAGCAGAGGCTGGGGACATACCGCCTTGTCGCGGTAGTCCTTCAGTTCGTCCGAACTGATGCACACTTCCACGGGCAGGTATTTCAGGTCGTCGGCATGGCTCGATTTGGTCGAGTCGGCGATGTTGGCCCACTCGTCGTAGTCGTCCAGAACGGTCAGCACGCCGAGGCCGGCCGCGCACCAACCGGTGTCGTCGCCTCCGCTCACGTTCACGGAATATGTGCCGCCGATGGTGGTGCTGCAGTTCCAATCGACGCTCCGCAGCATCGTGCCCCAGGGTTCGTTCAGGGCGTTCTCGTTCAGGGAGCACATGGTGCCGTGGGAATAGTCGATGTCCCTGAAGGGGACGAATTCCGGCGCCAGACCCTGGCAGAGCAGGTTGGTGCGCACGCCGCTGAGCTGGTAGACGTAGCTCATGATGCTCGGCAGGTTCGGAACGAAGGGGCCCACGTAGTCGGGACCCGAAGCATCGCCGCCGCAATCCATGGCGCCGCAGTGGGTGAGGCCCAGGTTGTGGCCGAATTCGTGGGCCAGGGTCGCGGCCTGGTCGTAGGGGCTGCCGATGGGCTCACCGTTGAAGTCGAAGGTGCCGAGGGTCACGATGAGGTCGTCGCCGTTGAGTTCCGCGAGGCCGGAGCTGCCGCTGTCGTAGTAAAAGCCGGCAGGGTTGATCCACTGGTACTGGTGTCCGAAGATGCAGTAATGCCAGCCGGCGGTCCCCGCATGATCGTACCAGGCCGTTTTGAGGGCGCCGTAGCTGTCGTCCACCGCGTCGTAGTCGAAGATGTTCCAGGCCTGGCTTGGGTCCATCTGCAGCACTTCATGATGGGGAATGGCGTCGCTCACGTCGACGATCAGGGTGTGCCCCTGGCAGGCGAACATCTGAACCACGGCGGCGATCACCTCGGCGGAAGGCTCGTGGGAATGGCCGCCGGCCGTCCCGTCGACCATGTAGTCGAGTTCGATGCGGAAGGTGGCGGCTTGTGTGGTCGCCGCCAGGATCAGGAGCGCCACGGCTGCGAACCCCCGCCGCGCAGCCGCAGCCCCTCCCGCGAATCGTGTCGAGTTTCTCATGACGTCCCCCTTATTGCAGAGAGACGAGGACGAGAACCAGGCCACGTCCGTTGTCCAGGGCGGTCATGGCCTTGCCCAGGACGGCGCCGTTGGCCATGGCGTGGTCCGTGACCTTCTTGGCGTGACCGGGCGTGGCCGACGTGGTGAGCAGATCGCCCGGCTCGATGGCGCCCTCGGACGCATCGGCATAGACGTAGACGCGACCCGTCAGCGCGACGGGGTGCTCGCCGTCGGCGACGCTGCCGCTCTGGCCCATGAGCATGCCCGGCCGCACACCGCCGGCGCCGCTGATGACGCCAGCCACGCGACGGTCGTAGGCCTTGCGGCAGACTTCCAGTACGCCTGCATGATCGGGGTCGATGCTCACGACCATGCCGGGCTCCAAAGCCCAGTCCAGGGGCGAAGAGATTTCGAACTGCTCCGAGAGATCGGCGCCGCCGGTGATCTCCAGCACCTGGGTGACGATGCGGCCGTAGCCGTCGCCGTACTGGCCGTCGATGGTCACGGTCGCGTTGCCGAGTTCGTTGTACAGTTGGATGACGCCGCCGCTGTTGCCGCCCGCAATACCGACGTCCCGGACGCCGTCGAAGCCCCTGACGTCGATGTTGCCGCCGCCGCTGCCGCTGTATCCGTCCAGTTCGATGGTCGCGATCGGGCCGGTGCCCCAGATCTGGAGCTCTCCGCCCAGGTCCATGCCGCCATCGCCGCTCCACAGGCGCGCCTTGATGCTCGACTCGTTCCCATAGAAGTCGATCGCATCGTTGCTGACGCTGGCGACGGTGTGGTCGTCGATGCCAAGGTTGAGCGTATGGCCGGCGTAGGATCCCATGACGCGCATGTTGACCGAACCGTCGGCCGGGTTGGCCGAAGTACCGACCCTCAGCGCCGTGCCGGTATCGCCGATCCAGAAATCGCCGTCCGTCGCGTCGAGGTCGGGATGGCCGCCCTTCACGTGCAGGCGCGCCTGGGGCGAGGTGCCCAAACCGACTTCCTGGTTCGTGTTCATGATCATCACGGCGTTGGCACCGCTGCCGGCGTCGTGGGCGATCCACAGCTGGCCCATGGGAGCGTAATTGGCGAAGAGCCAGCGGCTGTTCAGGCCGCCGATCGCGTCGAGAGACATGGACGGGGACTGATCCGCCGCCACCTGGAAATGGGTTTCGTTCGCGACATGACCGATCGGCGTGTCGGTGCCGATGGCCACGACTCCCTCCGAGCTCCGGTAGACGTCGGCGCCGCTGATGGTCCAGTCGCCGTCGTCGCCGCCCCCGCCGGCGGGCGCCTGCCAGGTGGCGTTGCCCGTCGCGTCGCTGGTCAACACATGTCCTGCTACGGCGCCGCTCGTCATGCGGAACGATCCGATTTCAGCCAGGCCGCCGACATGGGTATTGAACGGCGTGTAGATTCCCCACTGCACGCTTGAGGCGTCCTTATAAGCCAACGACGCCCACAGAGAACCGTTGTTGTTCGCACCGAGCACGCCGCCGGAGTAGGGAAAGTCGAGCCAGGAATACCCGGCCACACCGAAGGTGTAGTTGTTGCCCCAGTCGTTGTAGCCGGTCACGGCGGTCTTGGAGTCGTTCGGGCCGAAACCGATGGCGTGGAACTGACTGCTGGACGTGCGCCGGCCGAAGACGGCCGCCCTGCTGTTGGCAAGGGTGTCCAGGTCCCTCATTTCGGCGAAGAGACCTTCGTTGTCACCGAGCACGGCCATCTTGACCGTACCCGGATCCTTGTCCGCCGACTCCACGCCGCGTAGTGGCGGCTTCGTGATGGCCTTCACGAGAGGAGTGGCGTAGCCCACGAAGACACGGCCCGCAGGCCGATAGAGATCGTCGCCGCCGACGGTCCAGTCACCGTCGTCGCCGCCGGCTCCCCCGGCGGCCGAGATCACCAGGGTCGTGTCCACCTGGATGATGGTGACGTTGGTTCCCTCGGCCAGGGTGACCCTGCCGGTCATGGCGTTCAGGCTGGTGACGGCCGCGCCGGGCGCCAGTTTAGCGGTCGTGACGGCGCCGTCGAAGAGCTGAGCCTCGGATACGGCCGGCTGCGCCAGCTTGATGCTGGTGATCGACTGATTCGGCACGGACCTCGCCATGATGGCGTTCGCGGTCGGCGTGAGCTCGAGGCGCGGCAAGGGGCCGGTTCCCTCGGTCAGCAGCTCCATTTCGAGCCACTGCGATTTCGAGAAATCGACGAAGACGAAGGCGTTGTTTTCGCCCAGTTTGACGGTGAACACGCCGGCTTCCGTGGTGACCGGCTGTTCCTCCCACCAGGTTATGGTCGTCGAGAATTCCGTATTGAAGAACTCGAAGCGCACGTCGTGGGGACCGTCCGCGACGGTCGAACCGTCGGCGTTGCGCAACACACCCTGGAAGGTGATCACGTCCCGCACGGTCTGGTCCTGGGCGGCGGCGATGCCGACGACGGCGATCCCGCAGAGCAGAGCCAGGAGGATCTTCAGCGACGACTTGGCGTTGGATTTCATCGTTTCGTCTCCTGTTCGGATCTCATCGGTCAAGGCGGCGGCGATTGAGCGGCCGCGCGTCATTTCAAGAGGACCATGCGGCGATTCATCATGCCGTCGGAGGTAACCAGCCTGTAGACGTAGGTCCCGCTGGCCAGCCCACGGGGCTGAAACATCATTTCGTAGGCGCCGACTTCCTGGTGACGGTCGACGAGTCTGGCCACGACGCGGCCCTGCAAGTCGTACATCGTCAACGAGACGGGCCCCGCCGTGCCTACCGAATAGCGAATGGTCGTGAGGGGATTGAACGGATTCGGTGAGTTCTGCTCGAGACCGGTGCGGACGAGCGGCAGCTCGTCCCCGCCGATCGAGGTCGTCACGGCGACGTCGACCAGGTACCAGAACCCGATGCCCGCCCGATGGCCGCCGTTGGCGACGAGTCCGGGCCCTACTTGGCCCAGGGTGGCGTCGAGACGATGGGTGCCGTCGCTCACCGATCCGCCGCCGCCGCCCAAGGCCTTCGCATCGAGCACCGGCGCCTGGGCCGCTACGACCCCTGCGAGGGTGAGGATCGTGATCAAGGCGGCGAGGAATACGTCGGCCGCTCCACGGCAACGTCCGTGGTCTCCAAGGTCTCGTCTGCTTTCGAATCCGCTCATGTCCACCTCCGGTGGCGGTCTGCCGAACCCGCCGATCGTTCGTGGGTCACGGAGGGGAACACCACGTTCACGATCCTGGAGTTGCACTCGACTTGGAAAATATTTGTCGGATTTCATCTGCAACTCGAGGCGGGCGGAATCGGTGTTCTTGCAGGCAGCCGATAGAAGCGTGAACGACCAACACGAGGAAGCGCCGTGCACAGGACCCGACTCAATCGTGCCTCGATCCCGACCGCGATTCTGGCGTGGCTGCTGATCTGGGCCTCCACTGCTGTGGGTGAGACGCTCTGGATCCTCGACAAGAGCGCGGCGGACGGCGCCGTGGTCACAGTGGACCCGACGACGCTGCAACGAATCGCAAGCTCGCTCACTGCGCGGTTCACGATTCAAGCCGGTGAAGAGACACACGAAGTGATCGTCGAAGAGGCAACGTCAAGAGGGCGGGGCATCCGGAGCATCCGGGGCGGCGTCGAGCACGCCGCGGATTCCTATTTCCTGCTGACGACTTCCCCCGGCGGCGGCGTGGCGGCGCTGTTCAGCCCGAGTCCCGGGAAGCGTTGGTCGCTGCATTCCGACAACGGCGCTTTACGTCTCTCCCCGGTCGACGAAGCCGATTACCGGCCCTGCGCCGGCGCCCTGGACCTGCCCGAACCGAAAAGCATCGGCTACGGGGGCGTTCGCGGCTCGAGTCGCGGCGACAAGGCCTTCGGCGACGCCGCCGACGACGGCAGCCGGCACGACGTGATGGTCGCCTGGACGCCCAAGGCCGAGACCTTCGCCGGCGGCGCGGCGCAGATGGAAGCCGAGATCCAGCTGGCCGTCGACGCCGCCAACTTCGTCTACGCCAACAGCGGCATCGCCTCGCGCCTGCGCCTGGTGCTCACGACCCCCGCCGACTACGACGAGGACACCGCCTGGGACTACGACGACCACATCTACGCCTTCGCCGACCCGACCGACGGCGTCATGGACGAGTTGACGACCCTGCGCAGCATCGTGGGCGCCGATTTCATGGTGCTGATCGTCGAAAGCGTCGATCTGCTGGGCAACCCCCTCGGGGCCTGCGGCGTGGGCTTCGTCATGGGGCCCGACGACATCAACCCCGATTTCGAGATCTACGCCGCCTCGGTCGTGTCGCGGCGCTGCGCCTCCTCGATCTGGACCCTGGCCCACGAGATCGGCCACAACCGCGGCTGCGCCCACAACCGCGAGGACGCCTCCGTCGACGGCGCCACGTCCTACGCCTACGGCCACCGCTTCACCGGCACCGACGACCAGGACTACCGCACGGTCATGTCCTACGACACGGTGCCCGAGAGCATGACCAGGATCCCCCACTTCGCCAACCCGTCGATCTCCTACGCCGGCGCGGCCACGGGCGTGCCCGTGGGCGCCGTCGGCGAATCCCATACGGCCCAGGTGCACGGCCTGACCAATGCGGTCAGCGCCGGCTTCAGGCCGGAACGCACTTTCGTCGATTTCGACTGGAGCGGCGCGAGCACTGGCTTCGCCGATGCGCCCTTCTCGACCCTGCAAGCCGGCCTGCTGGAGGCCCGCGACGGCGGACAGATCGTGCTGATCGGCGACGCTGCAGGCTTCACGGCGATCCTGAACGATCCGAGCGTCCTGATCCATCTGCCCGGCGGCACAAGCGTCTTGGGCGCGCCCTGACGAGGCGACCGAATCCGAACGGAGCAACCTTGAGATTCTCCATGATCCTGCGACTGGTCGCGACATTGTGCCTCGCCGTCGCGCCCGCCCTGGCCCAGCGACCGATCACCGGCATGCCGGTGCCGGAGCTTTCGTTTCTCGACGATACCGTCCACGCCTTCATGGACACCTCGCTGGTCCGGGGCGTGGTGCTGGGCGTCGCCGATCAGGGGCGCATCATCTACATGCGGGGATTCGGCTGGCAAGACGAGGCCCTGACGGAACCGCTGCAGGAAAACGCCGTCATGCGCATCGCCAGCATCACCAAGACCTTCACCGCCGCGATCATCATCGATCTCGTGGACCGCGGCTTGCTGAGCCTCGACGACCAGGCCTTCGACATCGCCCACGACGGCAGCGGCATCCTCGATCTCGAACCTTTTCCCACCGCCGGCTCCCTCTTGCTCGACAATATCCGGATCTCCCATCTGCTGCAGCACACGGCCGGTTGGGATCGTATCGAAAACTTCGACCTGACCACCAGGGAGCTGCAGATCCAGGACGAGATGGGCCTGGCCCAGCTCCCGACCCGGGCAGAGACCATGCGCTGGATCCTCGGCCATCCGCTCCAGCACGTGCCCGGCTCGGAATACGAATACTCCAACGAAGGCTACGTGGCGCTGGGGCTCATCGCCGAGCAGGTCAGCGGCATCGATCTGCTTTCCTACGTGCGCACCTACCTGTTGACGGAAGATCTCTGGTTCCCGATGACCGACATCTTCATGGGCTTCACCCGCGAAGCCGACGTCGATCAGCGGGAACCCTTCTACAACACGCCCTGGTTCACGACCAATGTCTTCGACCCCGACGGCCCCGACGTCCGAGCTTCCTACGGCGGCCGCTACATCGAGATTCGCAACGGTCAGGGCCGCATCGTAGCGGGCGCCGCGCCGTTGCTGCATCATGCCCACCGCTTCTATCTCAACGGCGACGAGAGGGGTCAACCGATCGGCGAGGTGCACGTGACCCGCAACCACGGCGGCGCCCTGGCTGGCAGCAATTCTCTTTTACGCCAGCGCGACGACGGCATCGACTACATAATCCTGACGAACCGCTATGTCGACGTGACTCATGCCGTACAACTGGGAAACCTCCTCCAGGATGTTCTGGACGCCAACGTGGTGCCGCCCCTCGACGAGACGGTGGACTGCCGCTGGATGGACTTCGGTTACGGGGGCGCGGAGCAGGGCAGCTACGAAATGCCCTTCGGCAGCGTGAACGACCTGGGATCGGTCCCGCCCTTCTCGAAGGTCAAGATCAAGCCGGGTTCGTCGGCTTGGACGGGTGTTGTGACGCGCGGGAAACTCCTGCTCACTTCGACGCGGACGGGGTCGGCGGTCATTGGGAAATAGGAAACCGTCCGCCCCAAAGGACGGCCGGCCACTCATCTCATCTCTTCTCTTCCTACGTGTGGGGCCTGTTTGATATCTCTTGGTGTCTATATTGGTTGACGATCAAACTCCCTCATGTCTACTCGTTTACGGGAATTGTGGTGCAGCGTGATACCAGATAGGCTGCGAATATCGTGTTAGGCTTGTCGTCACCATGATCGCGAACGAGTGCCGCAGCGTGTGACATGTCGCTCGTCGGGGAATTCCCGCGAGTCATGGTCGCAGACTGGCAAGTCCCGGACCGCATGGGATTGCAGGCCCGGAACCGATGACCCATCTATCGTTTCTCGATATCCCCGATCCCGTGCACGCTCGTGCTCTCCTTTTTCGGATCACCCCAGTACGTGATGTCGCCCACGCCGTGAACATCGGCCTTGATCGATTCGGTGGCGGTCACCTCGACGTCGCCGGCTCCGGCCACCGTCACGTCGACGTGCTTGGCTTCGACATCCTTGAATTCCACGTTGCCGGCGCCGTGCAGGGTGATCTCGAGATCGTCGAGCTTGCCGCTGGCTTTGAGATCACCGGCGCCGCGCAGCACGTATTCGAACGAGCCTCCGTTGAATCCTTCGATCTCGATGTCGCCGGCGCCGTTGATCCGCATCTTGTTCAGGTCGGGAAGGGTGACGGCCATGCGGCTCTTGTTCGACGGATCGCAGTCTTCGTCCCAGCCGATGTGGAGCATGCCGCCGTCGACTCCGATTTCAAGGTTCTTGAAGAGGTTGTCGTCGAGGGTCAGCTCGATCGAATGCCGAGGACCGACGCTCACGTGGATGTCGAGGCCGCCGTCGAGGCGGATGCCGTCGAAATCGGCGAAATCGTAGGAGCGGGTTTCCATCTTGCCGGAGCCTTTGATCTGGTCGTTGCCGAACCAGCCGGCGTTGGCGATGGCTGTGAAGCTGAAGACGGCCAGAAGCATGGCAGAAAATCGGAGTGATTGGCGCATGGGAAAACTCTCCTCTTGGATGGTCACGAGTCGGGACAGTACTCGTTGGACGTTCAGAGGGAGCAGATAGTTGCAACGCCGAATCATTGAGTTGAGGACTGGATCGCGTTCAGTGTGACGGCGATCGCATTGTTCTTCCGCTGATTATGACCTGGCCGGTGAGTCAATATCCCGCCGCCTGCCCGTCCTTCCGCGATTCGCTCGCCCCGTAGTACACGCCCTGCTCGGCATCGAGCATGATCGCCTGATAGCCGCCGAACGATCCCACGTCGATCTGGATCCGGTGTCCCATGTCGCTCAAGGCGCGCAGCACTTCCCAGCCGGGGCCGGTCTCCAGGTGCAGGGAGCCGCCGTCGGTCATCACGGTGCCGGTCGGCTCGCTCGAGCGGGTGTGCAAGATGCGCGGGGCGTCGCCGGCTTCCTGCAGGTTCATGCCGAAGTCGACGAGGTTGACGACGATCTGGGCGTGGGCCTGGGGCTGGGTGCCGCCGCCCATCACGCCGTAGGCTACCCAGGGTCGACCGTCGCGGGTCAGGAAGGCGGGAATGATCGTATGGAACGGGCGTTTGCCAGGTTCGTAGGTGTTCGCTTCGCCGCGTCGGAGATTGAACAGTTCGCCGCGGTCCTGGAGGCTGAAGCCCAGCCCTTCGGGGCACACGCCCGAGCCCATGCCCCGGTAGTTGCTCTGGATCAGCGAGACCATCATGCCGTTCGCGTCGGCGGTGCAGAGGTAGATCGTGTCGCCCTGGTACAGCGCCGGGTGGCCGTGGTCGTAGCGCCTGGCGGCGCGATGCGGATTGATGAGGGCGCGACGCTCGTCGGCGTAGGCCTTGGAGATCAGGCCTTCGACCGGAACATCGGCGAACTCGAGGTCGGCGTAGAATTTGGCCCTGTCTTCGAAGGCCAGCTTTTTGGCTTCGGTGAAGGTGTGAATATAGTCGATCGACCCGAAGCCCATGCTGGCGATGTCGAAGCCTTCGAGGATGTTCAGGATCTGCAGCGCGGCGATGCCTTGTCCGCTGGGAGGCAGCTCCCACAGCTCTACGCCGCGGTACGATGCCGACACCGGGTCGACCCATTCGCTGCGGTGGGAGGCGAGGTCATCGTAGGTGAGGAAACCGCCGGCGTCCTTCATGGTCCTGGCGATGGTGCGGGCCATGTCGCCGCGGTAGAACACGTCGCGGCCTCCGACTCCGATGCGTTCGAGGGTGTCCGCGAGCAGGGGATTGCGCCACAATTCGCCCTTGCGCGGCGCTCGGCCGTCGATCGTGAACGTCTCGAGGAAGAACGCGTGTTCGGCGCGGGTCGGCACGCTCATGTCCCAGTAGTAGGCGATCAGTTCGCTGACCGGAAAGCCTTCTCGAGCGTACCGTACCGCGGGTGCGAGCACATCTGCCATCGGCAGGACGCCGAATCGTTCGTGCAGTTCGAACCAGCCGTCGACGCAGCCGGGCACCGACACGGGCAACGGGCCGTAGGGCGGAATGAACTCCAGGCCGCGGCGCTCGAACTCGTCGAGGGTAAGCGAGCGGGGGGAGCGGCCGCTGGCGTTCAGGCCGTGCAACCGCTCGGTCCCGGGATCCCAGACGATGGCGAACAGGTCGCCGCCGATGCCGTTGCCGGTCGGTTCCATCAACCCGAGAGCCGCGTTGGCGGCGATGGCGGCGTCGATGGCGCTGCCGCCGGCCCGCATCACGTCCAGGGCGATCTGGGTGGCCAGGGGCTGGCTCGTGGCGGCCATCACCTTCGGTGCGATGACCTCGGAGCGGGTCGCGAAAGCGCGTCCCGTGACGCGATCGGCGGCGTGGGCGAGTGTTGCGGAAACGGTGGCCGCCGCCAGCAGGACGATGATGAAATGCCTGGTTCTGTCAGTTCGGGTGGTCATTCGTCCTCCAGTTGATCGGAATCGGACAGGGATGGTTCCCATCCGTGCTGAGCCAGGATCTCGCGTGACTCGTCATTGTGAATCAGCCATGTCACTTCGGCGCCGGTTTCGATTCTCGTGCCGTCGTGCACGGGGAATCCGCGGCCGCCGAGATCGATGGCCAGGGGGAGGGCGAGCAGAAGGAGAGCTTCGTCGATGTAGCCCTCGGCAGTGCGTCGCCAGCGCTCGAGAGGAATGTCGTTTCGGCGCGCGCGAACGTTCCAGAGTTCGATGTCGATCTCGTCGGTGAACAGGACATGGCCGCCGGTATCCCTGACCATAGCCGGATCGATGCCGCCGTTGCCCGACTGCACCGCTGTGATCACGATCGTGGCCCTGGCTTCGGTTTTCAGGCGCTGGATGAAAAGCTGGTTGATGGCCTCGTTCGTGGTGACTGCCAGGACGGCTCGGCGCGTATCGAACGCGGCGCGCAGCCAGAGCCTCTCTTCGAGGGCGTTGCCGAACAGCACGCGGAAACCTTCGTCTTCGGCGGTCTTGCACAGGCCGGCGTCGGAATCGAGCAACACGACCTCACACCCGAACTGGCGCAACGCCTGGCCGATCTTTCGGCCGAGGGCATTGGCGCCCAGGATCGCGAATCCCTTGCCGGTGGGACGTTGCAGGCCAAGGCCGCGAGCCATCAGGCCGGCGGTGGCTCCCTGGAAGACCACAGTGGCACCGATGACCAGGAATACGAGGGCTCTCAGGTCGCCGCCGGCGCCGTGGCCGGCTGCCGCGAGGCGCTCCTGGAACAACGTGGCGACAGCCGCCGCCACGATGCCGCGGGGCGCGATCCACGATAGAAACGTCTTTTCACGCCAGCCGAATCCCGATCCCGCCGTGCAGGCCAGTACGTTGATCGGCCGGACGACGAACATCAACAGACCGGCCACCAGGAGACCCGGCGCACCGAGGGAGAGGACGTCGGCGACACGGACGTCGGCCGCCAGCAGCACGAACAACATTCCCAGCAGCATGGTTGTCAGCTGTTCCTTGAATTCGCGCAGGTCCCGTGACGCGGGAGAACGCCAGTTGCCGGCGACGAATCCGGCGGCGATGGCCGCGGCGATTCCGCTTTCGGCCAACACCGCATTGGAAATCTGGTAGAACGCCAGCACCAGGCTCAGGACCAGCACGTTGGTCAGTCCGTCGGGGACAAGGCCTGGGCGTCGCAACAGCAGGGCGATCAGGCCGCCGCCGAGGGCTCCGAAGAGTGTTCCGCCAATCAGGCGCAGGGGCACACCAGCGACTTCCTGGGCGGCGTGGGCTCCTCCCTGGGTCAGGGCGACCTCCAACGCGACCACAGCTACGACCGCGCCGACCGCGTCGATCAGCACGCCCTCGCTTTCGAGGATCGTCTCGAGGTCGCGACGGACACGGATGCGGCGCAGCAGGGGGGTGACGACCGTCGGGCCGGTTACGATCACCAGGGTTCCGAAGAGCAGGGATGAGGTCCAGTCCCAACCCAGCGCCAACCGGACGGCGGCGGCGCCGCCGAGGGAGGTGATCACGACTCCGAGACTCAGCAACAGGCGGATGGACAGCGATTGGACCCGCATCCGCTTCAGATTGAGTCCCAGGCCGCCGTCGAAGAGGATGACCGCCACCGCGAAACCGGTCAGGTCGGTCAGGGCGCGGCCCAGATCCGAGGGATCGATGACCCCGAGCAGATCGGGTCCCAACGATACGCCGGCGCCGAGCAGCAGCACGATGCCGGGAATCCGCAAGTGACGGGCCAGGGTCTGGGCGATCATCCCCGCCGCGAGGGCGAGGGCGATCGTCAGGGCGGGGTTGTGGGTCAGACCTTCGTGCAAGTCATCATCTCCTGGTGGACGTTGCTGGGGACGCTCCATGGTGGACTGCAGCCTGAGACAGCGTCAAGACGTCTTCGGTGATGAGCCGATGCAACCCACGGGCCCCGCCGTGCGTATCCCCTGGGCTTTCGGCGATCACCCGTTTGCCCTTGGCATCGCCGCCACGTTTCCCGGGAGGAATACCATGCGTCTCAAGACCGCCATCATCACCCTGATGTGCCTTGCCTTGGCCGTTCCGGCCATGGCCGGGAGCTTCGAGGAGGTCGTCCGCATTTCGAGCGACGAACTCGTGATCGCCAACCTCGTCGGTCACATCGAGGTGGTTCAGGGCGGCGACGAGTACGTCATCGAGATCCGTGTGCAGGGTGCGGACGCCGACCGTGACGAGATCAAGATCGTTCAGGAAACTATCGACGGCGTGGATGTCCTACGGGTCGAATTTCCCGTCGACGAACACAAGACCTACATCTATCCCGGCATGGGGCGCGGCAAGAGCTCGATCCAATTCCGAAACACCGACGAAACCGACTCGGTCTGGAACAAGATCCGTGACGCTATCGGCGGTCAGCGCATCACAGTCAAGGGCAAGGGCAGCGGCTTCGAGGCCTGGGCCGATATCACGGTGAAAGTGCCCCGTGATTGCATCACAACCATCAGGCTCGGCGTGGGCGATATCGTGGCCAGGGAGGTCACCGGCGATCTGACCCTCGACACGAACAGCGGCCCGATCACCGCCGAACGCATCAACGGCTCCCTGGTCTGCGACACGGGCAGCGGCAGCGTCTCGGTGTCGCGATGCTCGGGCTACATCAACGTGGATACCGGTAGCGGCTCGGTCACCGGCGACCATCTCAAGGGCGACAAGATCCTGATCGACACAGGCAGCGGCGGGGTTCAACTGGAGAACATCGATTGCGAGAAGCTCGATGTGGACACCGGCTCGGGCTCGGTCAAGGCCCTGGGTGTCGGGTGTGACTCGGCAAGGATCGACACCGGCAGCGGCAGTGTACGCCTGGAACTGGTGCGCATGGGTGGCGGCAGGTTCCTGGTGGATACAGGTTCCGGCGGCGTCACCCTGGTCCTGCCTGATGACGCCTCCTGCAGTGTGTCCTGCGATACCGGCTCGGGCGGCGTGAAAGTGGACATCCCGAACGTGAGCGTGGAGCGCGACGGACGAAACGAGGCCAGGTTTACAGTGGGCACCGGTGAAGCCAGTGTGATCCTGGACACGGGCTCGGGGGCCATTACCGTCAAGACGTTCTGATCCATCGCCGACACGTCCGAGGCTCCGACCACAGGGATCGGGGCCTCGCTTCTTCATGGAGATGTCCGCGAACTAGAACCCGATGCCGCCCCACTCCGCGCCGTCGTCCATGGACTGGATCTTGAACAGACAGACCATGTTGTGTGGTCGGCTCTGCCAGTTGAGTTGAGCCGCATGATCGCATTCCAGCGGCATCATGCCGGTTGCCGGTGTCGGAGCCACCGCCGTCAGCACCAAGAGCACCATCAATCCCATCACGATTCTAGTGATCATCGCTCGCCTCCTTCTTGAGTGACATGACCTGGACGTTCTGATCGTCCAGGTGAGCGCCGATCACGGTCCAGCCGCGGAAGGCAGGATCCATGCGGGCGAAGACGACGCTCGGCTTTTCCTCCTCATCGATGTCCTGCAGGTCACGGTCGAGATCGACGGCGCGACGCGATGTGTCGTGAAAGACTTTTTCCATGCCGCGGGATTCGTAGATCAGTTGCCCCTTGTCGCTCGCTTCGACGATTTCGCCGGTTTCAGGATTTCGCAAGTGGAGCACGATGGCGCTCCTTCTGATGATCCTGACGGTGGCGTCCTTGCCGCAGAAGTAGCCGAGTCGACAGAAGATCGCCGAGCCGGATTCGATCTCCTTGACCATGTGCAGTTCCATGCCCCTGGTCGCGGGCAGAACATCGTCGAACTGGCTGACGACAGGCGAGGGCGCGCCCATGTCGCGCAGGTCCTGCTTCCTGTCTGCGATCCACCGGCGGAATTCGGCGGGTTCGAACCAGGCCGACTTCGCGACGGCGACCTGCAGCTCCGGCGTGTCGATCAGGTAGGGCCGGGCGCGCTGAGCGACCGCCGTGTCGCGGTTCCCGGCGCATCCCGTGAACAGGACGACGATCAGCGGCAGGGCGATCATCCTTGTTCTCATGGCTGGGCTCCGCTGCCGGCACCGGCGTGATCGAACGCGTAGCAACGCAGGGCGAGATCGTCATGGGAATCGCCGAGCGATCCCAAGGAGGCGTCGTAGGTTCCCACGCCGAGCACGATCGTGTCGCCGCAGAAGAACAGGGCGTCGCGGCCGATCGAGCGTGTCAGACACGAGACGGCCACCTGCTCGACGAAGCCCCCATCGAGTTCGAAGACATCGTAGACCACGGCGTCGCCGTCGTCCCGGCTGCGACCGGTTTCCACCCAGAGACGGCCGCCGAGTTCCTCGATGCGCACGATGTCGGGCTCGATATCGGGGATCACGACATCGAATCCGTAATCGACGAAGTCGAGGTAGGCGTCGTAGCCGCCGAAGTGGGCGGCTTTGGTTTCGTCGATTTCCCGGTCGGTTCGGCGGCGGGGTTCATACTGACGGGAGGTCACCAAGGCAACGCGGCCGTCGAGATCGACCGCCCGGATCTCGTACTGGCCGTCGCCGTTGCGCTGGACCGAGTGATAGATCAGGCCGTTGCTCGCGAGGGTCCAAGGCTTGTAGCAGACCAGGAAATCATCGTGATCGTCGAAAAATCCCTGACCGACCTGCGAATGGGCCGGCAGGTCGAGCAACTCGTTTCGCAGGCCGCCTTGGGGGTCGTATGTGGCGAGGAACGAACGGCCCGGGACGGCCTGCTGGCCCGAAAGCACGAAGTGGCCGTCGTGGTAATCGAAGAAATAGGAGCATGAAAGGGACTGGGTATCCGAGTAGAACGGCGTGATCGACGGTTGGTCGTAGACGGCTTCGCCGTTGCGCCTGACCCGAACGACGGTCGGGCCCATGGCCGTGAGCAGCCCGATCTGGCCGTCGGGCAGCAGACGGGTGTCGACGACGCCGCGAGCGAGGCCCGGCCCGTCTCCGTGGAGTTCGAGGGTTTGCTTGGCCACACCCGTGCTGGAAAAAACATGGAAGGTGGTCGTGCCGCCGTCGAAGACGAAATACTCATGGGTGACCGGATCGAAGAGCACCCGACTCAAGTGACGGAAGTAGGGTTCGGTGGTCGGATCGGTGCGCCAGAGCTCGTGGTCGAGCACGATTCGGCGGATGGCGATGTCGGGTGCGGCTCCGTTGTGGGTCGGCGTCGCTCGATGGTCGGGCGACGATGGTGCAGAAGCGGTGGCGCCGGCCAGGAGAACGACGATCAGGGCCATCACCCCGACGCATCGCCGCGAGGCTATGGCGGTCGTGAGGAACAGCGTCATGGCGTTCCAGTCCTTTCCGGGAGGTCACTCAACTTATCGGCAAGATCCGGACCGGATCAAGAGGGAGAAGGGGAGGTCTTTTGAGGAAATTCGGGAAAGGTCGAGGCCGTGCTCTGTGAGCTTCAGCGCAGATCCCGCACGAGCGTGGCTTGGATCGTATCGCCAGACGAACCTAGGAGCATGGGTGTCGCCAGAAGAGCTCCCCCTCTAGCCGACACCCCAAGGGTGACCCGCAAGGGTCGCCCTTTTCTGTTGGGCGTGGTAGTGTTTCGCGATTGTCGCCGGAACATCGAACAGGAGACAGCCCATGCCCCGCCCGCTCCATCAGACTTCTCCTTTCGTCGTCCCCACGGACGACGGCAAACTCATCCACGAACACTTCGGGGCTGCGAGCCTCGGCGAATCTGATCTGAGTGTCGCCCGCATGGTGGCGCCGCCGGGTTGGAGTGAACCGCCCCAGAGGCCGGAATTCGACGAGTACACACTGATGGTCAGCGGCCGCAAGCGTGTCGACGTGGACGGCGTGGTCATCGAATTGGCGGCCGGAGAGTCGTTGCTGATCGCCAAGGGAAGTCTTGTTCGTTACGCCAACCCGTATGAAGAGCCGACCGAGTACTGGTCGGTTTGTTTGCCAGCGTTCACTCCCGCTCGGGTTCATCGTGAAGAGGACTGAGGAGAAGCCCATGCCAAGTCTGCGTTGTTCGAGTGCGTTGTTGATCCTGGCCCTGGCCCTGCTCGCCGGATGTGGTGAAGAGATTCGCCATGATCTGCCCCTGACGGTCGACAGCCTGAGGGAGGCAGAAACCCTTGCCGGTCTGTCGTTCGACAGCGCCGAGCGCGCCCTGATGATCGACGATCTGCGCGAACAGCGCGAGGCCTTCGCCGCGTTGCGGGCCCTGGATATTCCGAACGATGTCCGTCCTGCGTTGGTGTTTCAGCCCTGGCCTGCCGGATGGGCTCCGGCCAGTGGAGGACTGGCGCCTCGCTGGACCGACCCTGGTGATGTGCGTCGGCCCGACGACCTCGATGACTTGGCCTTCGCCTCGATAGGCGAACTGTCCGAGCTTTTGAGAACTCGGTCGGTGACCAGCGTCGAACTCACTCAGATATTCCTCGAACGGATGCGACGGTATGGTCCGGAGCTTGAGTGTGTTGTCACCCTGACCGCCGAGAGGGCACTGGCCAGCGCTGCCGAAGCCGATCGCGAGATCGCGGCTGGTCGTCGCCGGGGACCACTGCACGGTGTGCCCTACGGCGTGAAGGATCTTCTGGCGGTTGCGGGCTACCCCACCACCTGGGGAGCCGCCCCCTACAAGAACCAGGTCCTTGATGAGACGGCCACGGTCGTGAAACGTCTGGACGAGGCCGGAGCTGTGCTCTGCGCCAAGCTCACACTCGGGGCGTTGGCCTGGGGCGACGTCTGGTTCGGCGGTACGACTCGCAATCCCTGGAATCTCGAACAGGGGAGCAGTGGATCGTCGGCCGGTCCCGCCTCGGCGGTGTCGGCCGGCCTGGTCCCCTTCGCCATCGGCTCGGAGACATGGGGGAGCATCGTCTCGCCCTCGACCCGCTGCGGCGTGACAGGCTTGCGGCCCACCTTCGGCCGCGTCAGCCGCTCCGGTGCCATGGCCCTGAGCTGGACCATGGACAAGCTCGGCCCCATCGCCCGATCGGCCGAGGACTGTGCCGTGGTTTTTGATGCGATTCGCGGTCCCGACGGACGCGATCCCACCCTTGTCGACGCGCCGTTCTCCTACAGTCCCGACGTGGACTGGTCGGCCCTCAGGATCGGCTACGTGAAGGACCTGTTCGACGCCGAACGCGACGACAAGGACATTGACGATCAGGCCCTCGCGATGCTGCGTGGCCTCGGCGCCGTGCTCGTACCGATCAACCTGCCCGAGCGGGACGCCATGCCGATCTCCCTGGTGCTTTCGGTCGAAGCCGCCGCCGCCTTCGAGGAACTCACCATGTCCGGACGCGACGATCTGCTCGTCAGCCAAGTCCGTTACGCCTGGCCCAACGTGTTCCGCTCCGCCCAGATGATCCCGGCGACGGCGTACGTGCAGGCCAATCGCGCCCGTTCGCTCCTGATCGAGGAGATGAGCCGCGTCTTCGACGAAGTCGACCTCTACGTCGTCCCTTCGTTCGGAGGACAGAACCTGCTGATCAACAATCTGACCGGCCACCCCTGCGTGGTGGCGCCGAACGGATTCATGGGCGAGGGACGTCCTCATTCCTGGACGTTCGTCGGCAAGCTTTTCGACGAGGCGACGATCTGCGCGGTGGCGCAGGCCTGGCAGGACAGGACGGGTTGGCATGGTATGCATCCGCCCAAGTATCGCTAACAACGAGGCACTCTTGAACCTGAAAACCGACCCACTGTACCTGTGTGGTGAGCGTCGTTTCATGCCCCCGATCGTTTTGGCGATCCTCGTCTTGGCGGGTGTCGGCTCTTCGCCGGTCCTCGCGACGGGTGATCAGTCCGCCGGCGTGACCGGCGGTGAAGTCTCGCGCTTCAAGGGCTGGGAGGTTTCGTCGTTCGAGGTGCGGGGGATGGACCCTGTCCTGATCAGGGATATTGATCAGGGTTTGGCGCTCCAGGGCCAGAAGGGACTGATCCGATCCCGGCGGGCGCTGCTGTTTGCGGATGTCCTGACCGCTGACACCAAGCGCGTCCTGGCGTTCGCGGCGCGACACGGGTATCCGGGAGCCAGGATCCGGGTGTTGTTCGAACCGAATCCCAAGTCCCGCAAGGTCGGTATCATTTTCGAAGTTGAACAAGGACCGGCGGCGATCGTGGTTGATCTGTCCGCGCCGGGAATGCCGGACATCATCAATGGCTCCAAGGCCTATGGCGCTCCCCTGACAGTCGGCCGGCGCTTCACCGAGCCCGATCTCGAAATGGCTATCCTGGCTTTGGAGGAAGCCATGGGGGCGAATGGATATCCCTTCGCCAAGGTGACGCCCAAGGTGGTGCTCTCGGACTCGTCCCGGGTGTCGGTCGCCCTGAACGTGACACCGGGTCCGTTGTGCATCATTACGGGAGTGCGGGTCACCGGCGCCGCACCCGATCTCGAACCCCTGGTCCGGCGCAACATCCGGGGCGTCGATGGCCTCATCTTCACGAACGCTGCACTTCGCGACGCTCGCCGCAATACCCGCGAACTCGACTTGTTCAGGCGCGTCGATGTCTCGGTCAGCGAACCCAGGGACGACAAGGTCGAACTCCTCGTGGATCTCCTGCCTCGCAAGGAGCGGCTTGCGGAAGTGGACCTCGGCTACTGGACCGACGATTTCCTCCGTGCCGGCGCACGTTGGCGCCATAGGAATCTGCTCGGTGGTGGGCGAGGTGTGGAGGTCAGGGGAACTCTCTCGCGTTTCCGGCGTGACGGCGCGCTCAATGTCTGGTGGCTGTCGCCCTTCGGCCCGCGCACTCGCATGACGACCAGATTGAATCACGTCCTGGAGTTGGAGGACGGCTACGACCTGACGAGCAACCAAGCCGAATTCTGGGTCTCGAAACGCTTGGGCCGCAGGGGGCGTCTTCAGTGTGGTCTGGCGGTCGCCGACGTCGACTTGAGGGTCAGTACGTCCGATCCGACGGCGTTCCTGGCGGAAAGCGGCCAGTTGACCTCTCTCCATCTGCGGGCGGATCTGGAGCACGTCGACGACCCCATCAACCCGACCCGCGGCCACTCCTGGTCAGGCGGCGTCGAGTGGTCCCCGCCCTGGTTTCCGTCGGACAACAACTTCCTGAACAGCGCCGTCAAGGTGGCCTGGTATCGCTCCATCGGAGGAGCCGTCCTGGCGTCACGGCTCGAGGCCGGCCTGGCTCGACCGCTGGGAGAGTCGGTGGACCTTCTGCCCAACAAGCGGTTCTTTGCCGGCGGCTCCTCCACCATGCGCGGCGCCCGCCGACGCATGCTCGGCCCTCTGGACGTCATCGGATCGCCGGTCGGTGGTGAGGCGATGCTGCTCGGCTCGACGGAATTGCGCTGGCATCTGAAGGGCCTGGTGAGCGCGGTGATATTTGCCGACCTGGGTAACGTCTGGCGCACGGCGTCGGATGTGACATTCGATGGTCTCAGCCTCGCGGTCGGCCCGGGCTTGATGATCGGGACCCCGGTCGGGCCCGTCCGTGCAGACGTCGGATTCAACACGTCGGCGAGACCGGCGGGGGAGCCCTCCGTCGTTCTGCATGTTTCGGTAGGTCATCCGTTTTGAGGAGAACGATGCGGATTTCAGGTCGCATGAAACGCTTCAGGATCTTCGCCGCCATCCTTATGGCTGCGCTTCTGGCTGTGCCCTTGATTCTCATGGCGTTTCTGTCCTTGCGTCCCCTGCGTGAGCGCGTGCTCGACAAGTCTCTCGAGCTTCTGGCCGAGCGCTTGCCTGGGCGCTTCGAGTCCATGGACGCCCGGTGGCCGGAACCGGGGATGATCGAGTTGCGCGGTGTCGTCTGGGTCGTCGACACCGATACGTTAGCGGTCGTCGACGAGCTCAGGCTTCATGTGGACGTCAGGGCTCTGGCGGGCCGCAGCCTCGTTGTCCATGAGCTCCACATTCTTGGCGACCGTGTGGATCTTCCCCTGACGATGTCTGCGCTGCGGGGAACGGATGGTTCGCGATCGTCCGAAACACGGGGCGCCGAGGGGGGATACCTGAGGCCAGGCTCCTTGCCCCCCCTGCCCTCGATGTCCCTGGAGCGCGTTCTCGTGACGTGTCGATCGCTCACGATCTCGGAGTCGCAGCGCATCGAGGGACTGGAGATCGCAGGGAGCTTGAACCTTCTGCAGGATGGCGAACCGGAGCTGAAGCTTGATGTCGAGGGGTACGACGCCGATGGCGCCTGGTCTCTCGAAGCGGGAGCCGTGCACTGGGCGCCGGAGCTGGGCATCCTCGACGGCCATGGTACCCTGGTTTTCGAACAGGGCGGATCCTGCATCTTCGACCTGCACGGTCTCGGGGATCGGCGTTTTGCCCTCAAGGTGGGGGGTGACCCCGACGTCGAACCTGGACTCGACATCGTCGGTACCCTCGGCGGCGGTGACGTTGTGCCCCGCACGCTGGACCTGGTCGGTCGGTACAGGACTCCGGGTTCGTCGGATCTCGACAGGTGGAAGGCCGCCACCGACAGCGCCGGTCTCATGCCTCGTCTCAGCGGCTTGGACGGATCGTTTGAAGGCGGTTCGATCTGGCACGCCGAAGGGCCGGCATTCGATCTCGACCTGACAATCGAGCCGAACGACTGGTGCCGCGGCGGTCGTCTGGCCCTGCACGGCCAGGACGGGCATGTGTTTCTGGACAGCCTGACCTTCGAGTCGACCGGAGTGCTGCTTTCGGCCTCGGGCCGTGTGTTCGACGGTGAGCTCGATGGCCTCACCAACGTCAGGATTCGAGGTGTCGACTGGTTCGAGTTTCTTCCACCGGACACCCCGCGATTGGACGCCTGCTCCGCCGATCTCGTGCTCCAATGGAGCGGACGAATCGCTGAACCTTCCCTGGCTGGAACCGTGCGGGCCAGTCTCGAAGTATCCGACATCCGTATCGAAGAGCTCGCTGTCGACCTCTCCGTTGCCGAGGGGTGGTCCGAAGGGACGGCGGCCTGGTCGATGGCCGTCGACAGATTGGCAGCGTCAGGCGATCTGGAAATGTCGGTGAAGAGCGACGCCGTCGTCGTTCGTGCGACGCCTGTTCTGGTCAGTCTGGCCAACAACATTGGATCTGATTCGGTCGGCCCCGCGAATCGCAGCGGGACTCTGGAGATCATTCCGGCGGACTCGCGTGTCAACCTGGAGGGCATCTCCGTGACAGGAGTCCTGGGAGAGGCGAAGCTGGATGGGACCTGGAGTCCGCTGGGTTTCGACGGCAGGCTCGATGCGGGCTGGTCCCGACCACCGGCGGCCCTGGCCCTTGTCCTCGGCGATTCACTGTTCAGTTTGCTGAGCGCTGATTGGACTGAACAAGAGACCTGGACCGTGGCTGTGAACATCAAGGGCGGGGGCGATCGCATCGATGCCGTGGCTGATGTGCTCCTGCCCGGCCCGCGCCATTTGAGAATCCTGCTTCCGAAAGGCCTTCCGGTCGATGACCTGGGTGCAATCGAAGGTGTTCTGCATCTTGGTGGCTCAGGCGGGCATATGACCCTGGATGCCGACTTTTCGCCGACCACATGGATCGATGTGGGCCGCATCGAGGCGCAGGCTGTCGGGGACAGCCTCATCCTGGACAGACTTACTCTGGTCGCCCTGGGGGCCGATGTCGGCGCCTCAGCATCATTCGCCAACGATCAGATCAACGCTGAAGCTTTGATGTCGATCAGTGGCCCGTCGCCGCTCATGGGGATTGTGGGATTCGAGCGTGTCTTCAAGACGTCGGCGCATCTGACAGCCGTGGTCGACAACGCGAGCAACACCCGGGACGTGCTTTGCGATCTCAAGGCTGCCTACCAAGACGAAAAGATCACCGTAAAGGAGATCTCCGGGACTTTTGCGAGTACAGAAAACACCCTGCACGCCAAGGTGACACTGCCGTCAGGAATAACGGCGAGCAGCGGCAGTCTGGATGTCGTCGAGGTGGGCTACGCCGGCGACCTGCCAGGTCGCGGCGTGGGACGGATGTGGATTCAGGCCGGCAATCAAGATGTCAGTCTTCAGGCGAGCCTCATCGCAGCCCTATCGGACATCGCCGTGTTCGATTGCGACACGCTGAATCTTGAGGTGGCCGGCCGGATGCTGGGCCTGGGGAGTCCGTTTCGTTTGGAGTCGGATTCCCGTACAGGTGTCCTGATGATCCAGGGGCTGTCCCTGGTGGGGGACATGGGCAAAGTCGAGATCGATGCCCGGTATGCCGACGGTGTCCCGACCGGCGCCATGGATCTCCAGTTGCACTTTCCAGATGAGTTCTACCCTTCTTCGCTGCCCGTCGAACTGCGGCCTGAATCGATCGCCGTGGAGGCGAGGGTCGAGCCGGGTCTCCGTCAGCTCAATGCCGAGGTCTTCGGGCTGCACCCGGGAGCGCGGCAAGATCTCAGGGTGACGATGGCCGTGACAGGGAACGATGATGTGCTCGACGGTGTCATCAGGGTCGTCGATGCGGGTGACACCCTGGCCACGGTGACGGCTTCGTCGGCCCCGGGAGACTGGAAGGGGTTGCGCGACGGAAAGGGTGCGCCGTTGACCGTAGATCTGATCCTGGCGGGATTGCCGCTCCCGTCCTTGCCTGGCGTCGGCTGGGATGAACGGGAAGTTGTTCTCGATGGAGCGGCGCGCCTGCGCGGTTCGACGCGGTCGCCCATCGGGTCCCTCAGCCTTTCTGCCGTTGCCCGTGGATGGCCGGAGCTGGCGACACATCGTCTTGAAGTCGAGGCCGAGTTGACCGACGCCGACTCGACGTCCGGCGGCCTGGCGGCGGAGTTCCAGCTCGTCCGGGCCGACGTCCGTCTCGCGCGGGGCACCTTGATAGTTCCCGGGACCGCATCCCTTACCCCCCTGACCTTCGCTGCCGAAGCGAATGGTGTCATCAGGGCCCGACTCAAAGCGCAGGATCTTCAGCTCGATGAGTTTGCTCCCCTGCTGCCCGCGGCCATGAGTGTCCAGGGGCGTCTCGACATCGACATGGAGGCATCTGGCCAAGGGGGGAACGTTCTTCTCGTGGGAAACCTGGAATTGAAGGATGGACGCGTCGCGATGCCCGACGGTTCCTGGTTCGCCCTCAATGGCCGGTCCGATGTCAAAGGACATCCGTACCGTCCCGAGATCACCGGCGCCCTGGTTTTCGATGGTGGTGTGCTTCGCCTTCCCGATCCTCCGCGGAACCTGCTGCCGGTCAACGCCAAGCCGCAGCTCTGGCAGTCGTCGTCATCAAACGACAACCAGCGCGGATCCGACCCACGCGCAGCTCTGGAAGAGTTGGCCGATGCCCGTTTCTCTCCCAAGGCCGAAGTGCGGATCTCCATACCTTCCGGCCTTCGACTGCAGGGACAAGGCCTGGAAGCGGAGCTCGCCGGTAACCTGGAGATCCGGACGAAGGACGGGCGTCATGACATTGGCGGAGAGCTTGTCGCCGAACGGGGATTCTACAGGTTCCTCGGTCGGATATTTCAGGTCGAACGTGGGACCGTGTCCTTCGACGAAGGCGAGGCGCTCGATCCCGCCCTCGACATCGCGTTGACGACCCTGCTCGAGGGAACATCCTACCGCATCGGATTCGCCGGGACCCTGAACCACCCGACCCTGCAGCTGACCTCGGAGCCTGAGATGGCCGAAGGCGACATCATGGCCATGCTGCTTTTTGGCCGGCCGCTGGAAGAGCTCAGCAGCGACCAGGAGGGCCTGGTGCAGGACAGGGCGACGGATCTCGTGACGGCCTACGGCACAGCCGTGCTGGAAGCACGGCTGTCACGGCAGCTCAATGTCGACATGGTGAACCTGAAGCGCGGCAACGGACCGGAGGGCAGCGACGCCCTGGTTATCGGCAAGCATCTTCACCAAAAGGTCCTGCTGAAGTACGAGCAGGAACTGGATGGCTGGTCGTCCTTCATGGTCAACCTGGAGTATTATCTCTCACGGCATCTCAAATTGGAGACTATGATCTCGCGGCACGATCAATCCGCTGCGGCTGTGAACTGGTCGGTTGAGTATTGAAGTGACGAAAGCTCGCAGCCCCGTCGTCGTGACTTGAACGAAGGAGTCGGAGCGATGTCCTGGATCTCCCATCGAGTGACCAAGCCGCCCGCCCAGGCACCCGGGACGGTCGAGTTCCGCGGTGCACGGAAGACCGACGAGGTTTCGATCAAGCTGATTGAATACTCAGGCGACCATTTCGAGGAACGGATCATCGAAGACTATCGCGAGTGCCTCGGTGAGCGCGATCCCGGCATGGTCACCTGGATCAATGTGAACGGATTGCACGATACTGAAATGCTCAAGGAGATCGGCTCCCATTTCGGTCTTCACCCGTTGGTGCTTGAGGACATCGTCAACACGCACCAGCGTCCCAAAGTGGATGAATTCACAGGCTACATCTACATCGTCAGTCGCATGCTGAGCTTCGACGCGGACAAGCTGGCCCTGACTTCCGAGCAAATCAGTTTTGTTCTCGCCGATGGTCTCCTGCTGACCTTCCAGGAGCGTCCCGGGGACGTGCTGGAACCTGTGCGCGAAAGGCTGCGTCACGGCAAAGGGAAAATCCGGATCAACGGCGCGGGCTACCTCGCCTACGCCTTGCTGGATGCGGTTGTCGACCAGTACTTCAGTGTGCTGGAGGCACTAGGAGACAAAATCGAGTTCCTGGAAGAATCGATGCTTGTCAATCCCGATCTCGAGGACATGCAGAGAACCCACTTCCTCAAGCGAGAGCTGGTGCTGCTCCGGCGTGCGGCCTGGCCCATGCGCGAAGTGGTTTCGGCACTGATGCGCGGTGAGTACGAATTCTTCGGCTCCCATGTCTCACCCTTCCTAAGGGATTTGTACGACCATGTGATCCAAGTGGCCGAAGCGGTGGATCTGTACCGCGACATCCTTTCGGGCCTGCAGGATCTCTCGATGTCGAGCATGAGCAACCGCATGAACGATGTCATGAAGGTGCTGACGATTTTCGCCTCGATTTTCGTCCCTCTCACCTTCGTGGCGGGCGTCTACGGCATGAACTTCGAACATATGCCTGAGTTGAGCTGGCGCTGGAGCTATCCTGTGTTCTGGGCTGCCATCGTGGTCTTGATCAGCGTCATGTTGATGTTTTTCCGGCGTCGGAGGTGGCTGTGATTCCGAGACGGGCGGTCGGCGGTTCCTGGTGGGGCGAGTTCGAGTTCAAGCCGAGGGAAACACGGTATTGGCAGCTCGGGCCGTTCTCGTTGTGGGTCCAGCGTACTCCGGCGGAATTCCGCGTGACGACCGGAAGCGGAGTCGATTTGGATCAGACCGCACTGCGGGTAGGAGAGACCTGGTCCGAGTCGATTCCGGAAGGTCATGAGCTTGTCCGTTACAGCGTGGGCGAGGCGGAGCAGGGACTGGAGATCGTGCCGCTCATGGCCGACCGCTCCATCATCGTCAAATCCGACACGACGTTTATCGTGCCGCCCGGGAGAACGGTGATGGCGTACGTCAGTTCGCCCCTCTGGATGAGAGCTCAACTGCTCGAGCCAAAACGTGTCCTGCACGAAGAACCGATGCTGCGTCCATCGGACACGTGGTGGGGTCCCTCGACCCTCGAAGGCGAGCTTTGCTATGCAATCCGGACAAGCGTGAGATACGATCTGGATAACCTGCCGCTTCGGCCGCATCGTGCCGTGTCGGCGGTGTGGGTCGTCAACCAGGCGAAGACCCCCCTGCAACTCGATCGAATCAGGCTTCCGATTCCGAATCTTTCCCTTTTCAGCGACACGAACGGCCGCCTGTGGACCGAAGCCGTGACCCTCGTTCGAGGCCAGGACGATGATCTCGCGAGCGTCAGACTCGAAAAGTCTCCGCCGGTGGAGGCGGGTCCGTGTGCGAAGGTGGTTGGACCGCGTTTCGAGCCTGAGAAGAACCTCTTGATCCGGGCATTTGCGGGGCTTCTAGGCCAACGCAAGGACAGGGGATGGTTTTGAACAAGTTCTTACATGACATGGGATTGTCCGGTCTCGTGACCGGTGCCCAGTTGGCCGATTTCTTCAGAGCCCTGCTGATCCTGGGTGTGGGTCTTCTCCTGGCGCGCCTGCTGAGCACCTTGGCGTGGCGCGTGGCGGGATCCCGTCTCGGCAAGCAGGAATCCATGCTAGTGAGAAGATTCGTGTTCTATGGCCTGGTGGTTTTGCTCGTCGCGGTGACGCTCCACCGTCTGGGCTTTCAGCTGAGTGTGCTGCTCGGCGCCGCCGGCATCCTGACCGTCGCGATCGGTTTCGCTTCCCAGACGTCGGCTTCGAACCTGATCAGTGGCTTGTTCCTGATCGCTGAGCGACCGTTCGTGGTGGGCGACATCATCTCGGTCGACGGAGCGACAGGCGAGGTCCTGTCGGTGGATCTTCTGTCGGTGAAGCTGCGGACCTACGACAACCTCTATGTGAGGATTCCGAACGAGACCATCATCAAGACGCGCATCAACAATCTGACGCACTTTCCGCTTCGACGGGTGGACGTGAAGATCGGCGTCGCCTACAAGGAGGATCTCGCCCATGTTCGAGCCGTGCTGATGAAGGTGGCTGAGATCAATCCGCTCTGCCTCGAGGAGCCGCCCCCTCTCTTCATCTTCATGGGGTTTGGTGATTCTGCCCTGGAAATGCAGTTTTCGGTCTGGGGGATGAGGACGAATTATCTCGAACTGCTCAACACCGTCCACATGGAGATCAAGGCGGCCTTCGACCTCGAGGGCATCGAAATTCCTTTCCCCCACAGGACACTTTATGCCGGCTCGGCGACCGGGCCGTTGCCGATTCGTGTGGTCGAGGAACGCACCGACCAGTAGGACCTAGGGGCGTGTTCCGGGAGCACTCGATAACCTGACCTGATACCTGTTCAGCAAATCACGAGACTGTTAATGCCCCCCACACCCACCCTGCTTTTCCATCAGCTTGGCGGAAGCCAATATATTTTTCAGGCCATCAAGGTTCATCTTCAGATCGAATCCACCGACGGGTCCATCGGAAGTCATCACGGCCTCGAGCAGGATCGGCTCGCTGCCTGGGACGCAGCTCTCGCCTGTTGCCTTGCTCATCCAATTCAGAAGGACACGGATGTCGCCGGTCACGGCCTGACGACACTCGGGGCCGGCTTCGGCGGCCAGTGAAGCGAGGCGGGGATCGATGAACAGGCTTTTCTGCGGGAGCGCCCGCAGCATGGCAGCCAGACCGTCGGTGCCGCGGTCGCAGCTGATAAAGAGATGGCCGTGGTGGGCGGCGGCATGAATCTCGTTGCACAAGGTCTCCAGGATGTGATTCAGCTGCTGCATGTCGTGGTTGGATGGATCCTCCTGGATCATGTCCTGGTCCAGGGAGGCGCGCCAGCCCAGGATGTCGATGCCGTCGATCGTCGAGGCGGGGAGGGGGTCGAAGGTCAGGCCCAACCCGAGGGATCCGTATTCTGCTAACAGCCCGCCGAGGGAACCCAGCTGGGCCATGGCGTTGTCCGTCTTGATGACCGTCTGGATCGAAAGGACGTCGTCGCCGGCGACACACGAGGCGTAGGGCAGGTTGGCCGCCGCCATGATGTCGAGGGAGTGCTGATTCCATCGATCGTAGGCGGCTTGTTGTTCCTCGCTCATCTCGGTCATTGAGCCATGAAGCGAAAAGACCGAGATGTCCTGGATCTGATCCAGGGCGCGACTCTGGTCGAAGGCCGAGGCCATGATGAATCCAGCATCACGGGGAAGCAGCCTGGTCAGGGTCAAAGCCTCGGCAAAGTCCGGCTGAGGGCCGAGGTCGAGGGGGCTGTCGGCTTCGACAACGAACCGTGACTGCAGCGAGAGATCGTCGCCGTCCACGCCGAAGGCCAGATCCACCCTCGTGAGGGAGTCGATCACCATGCGAGCCAGATCGACGGAGGCATCGACTTGTTCGGGCGACATGGTCTGGGGCTGGGTGGAGTCGGCCATCGCCGCCATCATCCGGGCGCTGTCCAGGCCCATCTCGACGACTTCCCGGTTGGCCTCGATCAGGGACCGGAAATCGAGGCAGGCGCTGATCGTGCCGGGCAGCATGCCGCTGAGCAGGGGAGTCGGCGTCGGGGATGGCTTGTAGGTGGGATCGGTCGAGAGCGCCAGGCAACCGAAATCGTGGGCCCAGGCAGCAACTTCGTTCATCCCGGCAAGATTTCCGACGTCGACGATGCCGGGAGCGAGGGGGAAGATCGCTGTGGTGAACGGTTCCTGCTGCATCATCACCGGGGGCATCCGCAGGCACAACAGCAGGGGAGATGTGCGTGAGGCGGCTTCGGCGACCGGGGAGAAGACGTCGTCCAGGAAGAACAGGACGTCGTCGTCGGCTGCACTCTGTTGCTCGCTGGACACGTTCTTGAGATCGGCCCACAGGCGGATCATGTCGTCGATGGAAGAGATTCTCATCACGGCCGATGCATCGGTCGGCACCAACGATTCCGGCTGGGGCGCGTAAGGTGGAGGTGCCTGGCTCGCAGAAAAGGCGGGCATGGAGAAGGCCAGGATCAATCCGATGGACAAGACCTTGATGGTGCGCGAAAGCATGAGCCGACCCCCTGGAATCCGATGAATAGCTGATACTGGCGAAGCTTGGGTCCCATGACGAAGAAAATCACGGGATGTTTCAGGTCGTCAGGGGACACGACGTCCCCGGGCGATTATACTCCAGTATCTGTTTCGATGTCACCCGCCCCTGAACATGAGGCCCCATGCGCGAACCGACCCTCTACCGCGTCTCCCGATTTCTCGTACGCCTCGGCGTTCTGGGGTACTTTCGCAAGCTCGAGATTTCGGGTCACGGACACATTCCGACGACGGGTCCTGTGATCTTCGCATCGAACCATCCCCACTCGATCACCGACGCTCTTCTACTCGGCCTCGGTGCCGGTCGCATGCTCCATTTCATCGCCCACAGCGGACTGTTTCGAAACGCCCTCCAATCCTGGTTTCTCCGCTCCAGCGGAGTGATCCCCGTGTTCCGTCCCAGGGACGTCGCAGGCGCCGCCGACAAGAACTCGGCCATGTTCGCGGCCTGCCACGACGTGCTGCGCCGGGGCGGCTCGATCGGGATTTTCCCCGAGGGCACCAGCGCCGAGGAACGCAGGGTCCAGAAGCTGAAAACCGGCACCGTGCGGATTGCGTTGAGCGCCGAGGCGGAGGCGGACTGGCGTCTGGGCGTGGCCATCGTGCCGGTGGGACTGAATTTCGAGAGCCGACGCAGGTTCCGCAGCCGCGTCCTGGTCAGGTTCGGCAAGCCGATCATCGCGGCTGAATGGAGAAGCGTCTACGAGGCCGACCCGGTCGGGACCGTCGAAACGATGACTGACGTTCTCCGCGAGGCGTTGCGTCGCCGGGTCGTCGAAGTAGAACGCACGGAGTTCGATACGCTTCTCAGGGACGTGAACAAGATCTACAAGGGAGAGCTCCTCTCCCGTGAAGACATCTCCATTCCCGGCCAAACGCCCTTCAAGAAGGATCAGGCCCTGACCCGAGAATTCAGCCGTGCCCTCGACTACTTCTATGAACGGAGTCCCGAGGTGATCTGGGGCCTGTCGCGACAGATGGACTCCTACAACTCAACCCGTCGCGACCTGAAGCTGCGTGATGAACTCCTCTGTCAGGAGGAGGGCCCGTCCATGAGGGCGGAGATGCTCCGTTTCGTCGTGATGGGGTCCCTCGGTTTTTTGCCGGCGCTGTTCGGCGTCGTCACCAATGGTCTGCCCTATAAAATGACCGAATGGGTAACGTCGCTTCTCAGGCCGGATCTGACGAAGATTCACTCCTACCAGTTCGTGGTCGGGCTTCTGGTGTTCAGCGGCTGGTATACCTTCGTGTTGACACGTGCGTATGCGATGTCGGGCACCTGGCCGACTCTGGTTCTCGGTTTGTTGATGCCGCCGGCGGGTCTTTTCGCCCGTCAGTACGTGACCCGCATGAGGGCCCGTCGACGGATGCTGCGTTTCGCCTGGCTGGAATTCCTGCTGGGCTACAAGGTTCGTGAGCTGAGGGTGATGAGGATGCGTCTGATCCGCGAACTCGACGCCGCCCTGGACGAATACATGCGATCGCTGGAGGATACGAGTTGAGCCCGAGCCTGCTTGATGTGGCGTCGGTCAGGGAGTATCTGGGACGACGCCTGCTCGTTTCCGTACCCACCGAGGAACCCCGTCTCGCCCTGACCTTCGACGACGGCCCTCATCCGCGCTACACGGCCCGCTTGTTGGACATGTTCGCGGCCAAGGGCATCGTCGCCACTTTCTTCGTGGTCGGTCGTCGGGTGCGGAAGTTTCCCGACCTGCTGAGGGCGATTCACGAGGCCGGCCACGAGGTGGGCAACCACGGCGATCATCATGTCCCGTTGTCTATGTTGCCGGAACTGATCTTGCGGCGGGAGATTACGGTCTGTGGCGATCTGGTCGCGGAAACGATCGGAGTGCGCCCCCGGTTTCTTCGCCCGCCGATGGGCTGGATCAATGACTCTGTGCTCCGGGTCGTCCGCGAGCTGGGCTATGAGCCTGTGATCGGGAGCATCCATCCCCAGGATTCGAGACGCCCAGGCAGGGAGGTCATCCTCCAGCGGGTGAGGGCGAGGATCGAGCCCGGCGCTGTGATTATCCTGCACGACGGCGGCTGGCATCTCGGTGTGGACCGGAGCCAAACGCTCGAGGCAGTGGACGCGCTGACCGACGAATTGCTGGAGGCGGGTTATGGGTTCGAGACCCTGAGTGGACTGGTCGGTTCCTAGACGAAGACCGTCCCCGGGCGGTTCTTCCGGACGTTCCGATCAACTCAACGGCTTCAAGAATCGATTCCACCGCGGCTTCCACCAACGATCACGATCCAGGGACATCGCCACCGTATGCACCCGACCCTCGATGGCGTCGCGTTCCACGAGCCCGAACCAGCGCGTTGTCCCTCATCTCCACGACGATCAGGGCTAGCGAGGGCCACCAGGCCCGCCAGTGTCTGGTCATGCGTTCGTTTCGCATCGTCATTTCCTCCTAGGAGGCGAGTCGGTAGCTGATGACCTCGAGGGGTGAAGCCTCGTCTGCGTCGTCTTGACCATCTGATTCGTCGTTATGACCCCCGAAGCCCGCATTCATGGCGTCCGCTGCGCCCTGGATGCCCTTGATCAGAAGGAATCGATCGCCGTCCAGCAGAAGGATGCCGTCGTTGTCGGGATCTCCATCCACGACCACGTTGACGGTCTGGAGCCAGGCGCCCGAGGTGTCGAACAGGTCGTAACTGCGGAAGACGCCGTCCTGGTTGTCGCTGTGGCTGTGGACGACCCACAGGCGGTCCTGGTTGTCGATCCACAACCGCTCGATGGCGGCTTCGGTGTCTTCGACCTCGCTCTCCATTTCAAGCCGGCGTCCGTTGACCATGATCATCATGCCTGAGGTGACGTTCGCCTTTTCCTCGGCTGTGCGGATTCGCTGGGAGTAGTTCGCACGCTCGATGATGCGTTCGAGAGAGCCGTCGGGGTTGAAGACGGAGATGGCGTACCTGTCGCGATTCATGGCGGCGAAGAGTCGACCCCCGGAGTCGAGAGCGATGCAATCCGATGGGATGTACTCTTCGCTTTCGATGTATTTCGGGTTGCTGAAGTCTCGCTGGCCCTGCTGCTCCCAGTACCTGGCGAGCTCGGTGCCTTCCCCGTCGACACGAGAAAGGTATCTGGTTCTCTTCATGCCCGATTCACCGTCCGGGGACATCGACTGGCCCAGCAGGACGACGTCATCGCCTCGGCCGATGGCATTGAAGAAGAAACTGAAGCCGCCGGCTTCCGCGTCGCCTGGTCGGATCGAGACGCCCGGGGTCCCGTCCTGCTGAAGGACGACGATGCGTCCCGGCATACCACCGGCAACGCCCACTCGTCCTTCCGAGAGGAGAAGGAGGTCGGATGGACGCCGGAATTCTCCCGGTCCGTCGCCTTCGCGGCCGAGCGTGCGGAGGTGACCCCCGTCGGGGCCGTAGACCTGGACTTCCGCGAGCTGGGCGTCGAGCAGGTAGGTATTCCCCTGGTCGTCGGCGACGGCGTCGGAAATCACGCCGAAGAAGACTTCATCGCTTTCGCCGCCTGCGCGCCATTCCTCCTGGAGTTCAGCACGGATCGCACCTTCGGCCGGTTCCGTGCTGCGGACTAGGGGGACGTCGTCCGAAGACCAAGCCGAAAGGGGGAAACAGGCCCCGATCAGCAGGCCGAGCAAAAGAAACCTGGGAAGCATGTCGAATCCTCTGGTCAGGGGGATGGATTCTCGCGCCCGGATTCTACGCAGGATAAGACGGTTGGTTCCCACACAAGATCAGGGGCTCCGGCGTGCGCCGGAGCCTCTGGCTTCCTCAAACCCCCGTCGACTAGTATTTGATGCAGGGAGCCAGCGTCTTGGCTTCGGTCACCCACTTCTCGACGATCGGGGCGGTGGGGGATGTTCGCGTATGATGGCCTGATGGCTTCGATGTCATTGATCTTGTAAGCCTTCCCCTCCAGGAGGTGGGTGGAGTCGCCGTGTGGCGACGGTTGTCGTTGCTGGGCTGATCATCTACACTGATATTCATGAATGGCAGATTCGTCAAATACCTGCTTGTTGTCGCCCTTTTGATGTTCGCCTTCGTGTACGAAGTCGGTCATTTGCAACACTACTGGGAACACGCTCATCACCATCACGAAGGCGCCCACTGGCCGAATATTTTAGACATCAGTGATGACGGCACGCTAGAATTCGGGGGCTCGTACCTGAAGGGGCCTGCCGCCCTGTTGGACGGAGAACCGGGTAATCTCGATGTGATGGGTATCGACCTGACCTGGAAGTGGGAATCGACGATGCACGCCCATGGTCCGGTGGCTCAGATCTCGGCCGAATTGATCGTGACCGACGTCGAGCAGGCTCCGAGCGAGTTCGGTTCGCACACGGCCCACCATCACTAGCAGAAGATCGGCAGGGAGCCGCCTGAAAGACGGGAGAGTCGACATCAATTCCAGTCATGCGTCACGAATGGCGATCATTCTCTGGCTGAGCTTCGTTCTTTTCTCCGGCTGTGCAGGGGACGATCCGGCGACACCCACATCGGTGCTGGACCTCGTTCTCGACCTCGCGGACGCCGAGGGTGTCGGTTACCCGGTCGACAGTGTCGTCGTCGAACTCGTCGCGAAATCCGTCTCTCACAGGGTGGAGCTGGAAATCGGGTCCATGTCGGCGACGGGAACCCTGAACGACGTCCCCCCAGGCATCTGGACGCTGCATGTGTCCGTGTCTTCGTCCCGCTTGCTGCTGGCCACCGGGACACGCGAGTTCGAATTCACAGTGGGCACCACGACCATCCCGCTCGACTTCATCAACTGGGGACGTCTGTTTCCCGACATTCCGCGCAAGATCCTGTTCATCGGCCACAGTCATACCCTGGCCAACGGTGGGATCGATGTGCATTTTGCCGGTCTGGCCAACGAATTCGACGAACGCTGGAACGTGACCGCATCCAAGGTGGCTTTCGGCGGTTGGGGCCTGAACGTCCACTGGAACGACCCGGTCTCCGCGGCGCGTGAAGCGATCACGAGCCAGTACTGGGACGCCGTCGTCCTCCACGGCTCCATCGCCCTGCTCGAGGATCACGCCAACTACACCGATTATGCGGGTCGCTTCTGTGACCTGATCCGCAGCGAGTACTCGGATCCCTGGTTGATCATGAACTGGGCGCCGCCCGGCATGGTCGAACTGACGTCCGAAATCGTCACGAGAGTCGAATACACAGCCCGGGCAACCGGCGCCAAGATGGCTCCTCTCGGACGGGCTTGGCGCACGATCGTGAACGACGAACCGGGGATCGAACTGTTTGCCGACATCGCCGGTCACCCCACGCCCGAGGGAACTCAGCTCGCCGTCAGCACGCTGTTCGCCTCGATGTTCGGCATCAGTCCCGTGGGAGGCCGGTACAAGGTCGACGAGTCGGTATCGGATGGAGAGCTTGCCACTATCCAGCAAGTCGCCTGGGAAACGGCGTCCGGGGATGTGGCGGTAGAAGTGAGCCAGAATGATCATTGGCGTGAGACGCTCGGCTGGACTATCTTATCCCGACGACTGGGCGCCAGCCCGGCATCGGCGACAACAGGACCTCTTATCTCAACCTCATCAGGTCACGCCGACGATTCAACTCTCTTGCCCTTCGCTGTTGTATGGGTCAGAACTTCGGCCCTGCCGTTCAGGCTCAGCCTGTGCGCATGGCGGAGACTAAAATATTCATGTCCAATTCCACTTCCTCGACCACGACCGGGTTCGACCGGTTCGGTCTTCACGACACCCTCATGCGCGGCATCGAACACGCAGGATTCAAGAATCCGCGTCCGATCCAGACCGCGGCCATTCCTGCAGCCCTCGAGGGCCGCGATGTCATGGGCCTCGCCCAGACCGGAACGGGCAAGACGGCGGCCTTCGGCCTGGCGCTGCTCGACCGACTGCTCAAAGGAAAACGGGGTGGGCCCCGTGTCCTGATCCTCGCTCCGACCCGTGAGCTCGCCACCCAGATCGCCAATGAGATCAAGACCCTGTCCCGCTACACCAATCTCAAGACGATGACAATTTTCGGCGGTGTCTCGACCCGCAACCAGGTTCATGCGCTGAACCATGATCCCGACATCGTCGTCGGATGCCCCGGGCGTGTGCTCGACCTCCTGCAGCAGGGAGAACTCCGGCTCGACCGCGTCGAGACCTTCGTGCTCGACGAGGCCGATCACATGTTCGACATGGGCTTTCTCAAGGACATCCGCAAGATTCTCCGCGCGCTTCCCGAGCGCAGGCAGAACCTCCTGTTCTCGGCCACGATGCCCAAGGAGATCCGCAGCCTGGCGGACGATCTCCTCGATCGGCCACTCGTGGTTGAACTGGCTGACGCCGCTCCGGCCGAGACCATCGATCACGGCCTGGTTCTGGTGGCCGAGCAACGCAAGCGTGATCTGCTCGAACACGTCCTGGCCTCGAAGGAATGTGATTCCGCCATCGTCTTCACCCGCACCAAGCACCGCGCTAAGCGCCTGGCCGACCAGCTCAGCAAGGCCGGTCATCGGGCCGTGGGACTCCAGGGAAACCTGTCCCAGGCCCAGCGTGACCGCGCCATGAACGGCTTTCGGTCCCGCCACTACAACATCCTGGTCGCCACCGACATCGTGGCACGCGGCATCGATGTGAGCGGCGTCTCCCACGTGATCAACTTCGACGTGCCGAACACTCCGGAGGCCTACACGCACCGGATCGGCCGGACCGGAAGGGCGGAACTCGAGGGTATCGCCTGCACGTTCGTGACCAGGGACGACCACGCCTGGCTGCGGGCCACCGAGAGGATGATCGGTTCGACGATCGCACGACGCGTGGTCGAGGGTTTCGATGGCGAGGCGGAGCCCGTGATCAAGCTGGATGAGAGGCGTCCGCCACGTCCTGTCAGGCAGGGGGACGGTCGTCAGGGCCGGCGGGACGGTCCGACCGGCGGTGGTGGGCAGGGGCGACGCAGTGGCCCCTCGGGTCGCGGCCGCAGTCGACGTTGATCACAGGCCATGATCTCATCATTCGGGTCGGGCATCATGCCCGACCCGTTTTTTTGAGCCGGAGGTCAGCGGTACATTGTCTTGAGCTCGCTGAAGCTGGCGTCGTCGCTCGCGACGTATCCGCCGGTCAGCTGAAACGCTCCGTTGCTCACACTGATCAAGGTCATGATGTCATCCAGGTCGATCATGGCACCGGTAAACGTGCCGGAGGCGGAGGATGCGTCAAGTTGATCGATCGTGATGCTGCCGCTGATGCTGGCGAATTTGTGTGCGGCGATCAGGCTCGCCACCAGATCGTCCCAGTTGGCGTCATCCAGGTTGTCGGGCATCACGATGCCTTCGACGTCGTCCAGGTACCAGAAGAACGAACTGAAATCCGTCACATCGATGCTGTAGGTCCCCGGCGTGATGGGCTCGCTGTCGGTAAAGATCATCAGAATGACCAGATCGAGGCTCTTGTCGGGATTGCGAATGGCGCCGTAGCCAAGGAATAGATGTCCATCGATCGACGATCCGGCGACTCCGCCGCATCCCTCGGTTTCACCGGGATCGATGAAATCACCGGCTCCTCCAGCGGGCCCGATCGCCTGGAACGAACCCGAATAAGGGCCGAACGGAGTCTGGGAGTAGTCGAAGGCGATTTCGCCCTCGGTGAAGCCGACCATCGGTTGGGCATTGACGAGTGCCGCACCCTGCAACGCGAGCACGATCACCAGGATCCAAATCTTGAATTTCATTATCGACCCCCCGGACAAGGATTGCTGCTGTTGAAGTCGTGAAGGATCAGAACCCGGCCACCAACCCCAGCACGCCGCGGTTGGTTTCCATTTCCAGGCTGCGTGTGTACTCGACGTTGAGACGCAGGTTGCGGGCCATCAGGTAGGTGGCGCTCGCTGTCATGGATTCGTAGTCGTGGTCGTTCCAGTCCGAGTCGATCTGGTTGTAGAGCAGGGTGAAGTAGTGCCGCGAGCGGTCCTGGTGAGGCGAGATCACCAGCTCGGCGATCAGGCCCTGGGTGTCCACGTCGCCCGCGACGGCGGCGAACATCGGGTTCGTGTCGCGGCGGAACAGATACTGGAGGGTGAGGTCGAGCGTCCCGTTGCCGAGGCTCAGGTCGGCGCCGTGATAGATGACGTCGTTGGTGCGCAGCACGCCGTAGAAAGCAACGGAGTTGTCGATCCTCAGTTCACGTCCGTTGTAGTAGAAATATCCCACGCCGGCGACGTCGCCGAGGTCCTGGTTGATCTTGATCCCGTAGTTCTTCTGGTTGTCCGTGTCGTACTTCTTGGCGCCGAATTCCTCGCTGGCGTCGGGAATGCCGTTGCCGTTGACCAGCATGGCCACCAGTCCGGTCGACGTCGACTCGATGTCGTACGTGGACATGAAGCCGCGGTCATAGGTCAGGTCGATGCCCGACCGACCGACTTTGAACTTGTAGGGAAGGTAGTCCTCATAGGTCAGACGCAGCTCGCGCTTCATCAGGGGATCGGAGGTCTGGAACTGCCCGACCATGATGTCGAAGGGGCGGCCGCCGATGTTGTTGAAGTGGATGTAGGCGTCCTCGACGCCGGCGACCTCGCCTCGTTCATCCATGAAGAAGTAGAAGTAGTAGCCCACGTTCCTGGAAACGTTGCCGCCCGAGAGGATCTTCAGGGCCCAGGGCGACTGCAGGTCGCTGGAAACATCGGTGTCGCTCTCGAAGAACGTGTAGGCGTCGAAGCGCACGCCGACAGGGAAAGTGCGGTTCAGCCTGAGCAGATCGTCGCCGGCGATCACGAAGTCGCGATCGTTCTCCTGTTCGGGAAGAGTGAAGCCGTTGCCCGCGAACTCCTCGCCGAAGTCCTTGAGGCGGGGGAACGGAGAGTGGCATGCCGTGCAGCTCATCTTGTGCGTGCGGGCGAAGGCGGGGACTGCCTCGGCGGCCACGGGCGCCAGGGTGATGATCATGACGACCACGATAAGCAGAGCGGGGAGAATGGATTTCCTGTTCATGTCTGGTCCCTTCCTATTCGTAGACTTCGATCCATGTGGATGCGGTGTTGATGACGTGGGTGGCGAACTCTTCATCCGGCACGTCGAGGAATTCTGCGACAGGAGTCATCAGGAGCTGGTAGTTCAGCTCGGCCCGGATCTCGACCCGACCGACGGCGATGTCCTCGGGCATCTCCCAGGTGAACGACTCCACCTTGGTTTCCCGTGGACCGATCCGGTAGTCGGGCCCCAACGACGCCGTGTTCCACTGCTGGATCGTCATTCGACCCTGGGGGTCGAGGTAGGCCATCCGGAAGATGCGGTCGCCCACCGGCACCCCGTCGCGCTGGACGCCGGGAAAATCGGGAATGCCCTTGGCGATGCCCATGTCCTGGTAGGCCAGGATGTCGGCGGCGATGGTCGTTTCCTCGCCCTCGAAGCCCTTGGCGTCCACCGGCAGGTGCCAGGTCTTGCCCTCGCTGTCGGTGGCGGTCACGTGGAGCCACATGATGCGGTCCTCGACCGACCCCGAAGGCACCTTGTGGCCGCACTTGCCGTTGAACAGCTGCACTTTGATCACGGCGGTTTCGTCGTAGGGAATCTCGCGCTCGAGGGGGTTCATGCGCAGCTCGATGGCGCCATTCAGCTTGCCGACGTCGTGGGCGCCATGGAACAGGTGCTGGGCGATCATGCCCTCTCCACCCATCTTGGCAGAGCGTCCCCAGGCCTTGGGCATATGGCAGTCCTGACACTGGACGCCCTGTCCGGCGTAGGGCCCTTCCCTCCACTCAAGATGCGTCGACTTCACCCAGATGCCGTATGGGCTCATCTCGTTGTGGCAGACGCCGCAGAAGTCGCCGGATTTGAGGAAGTCGTTTTCCACCGTATCATGGTGCGGAGACACGGCACCGGGCTTGGGGCCCTGCTTCATGCGTCCTGGCTCGGTGATGAAGTTGAAGTTGTGGGGAATCTCGCCCTCGAACCCTGTCGCCGTGTGGCAGAAATCGCAGTGCACACCTTCGTTGGCCCGGCTGCCCAACTCGGGACGCGGTGGCGGCGTATCGCCGACCAGAAACGAAACCGGAGCGTGACAGCCGTTGCAGCCGTGCCGCACGCCGGCAACCTTTTCGTCGATCGCGGCGTGGGGGATCGCGAGTTCGAAGTACTCGATTTCGTCCCAGTGGTGGGTGTACGACTGGCTCATCATGGACTGGCGCCATTGCTGGTAGATGTTGTCGTGGCAGGCGGCGCAGGTTTCGGGCTTTTCGTACTGCTCGTAGGATCGTGTCCCATGAGCCGCTTCACCGACAGGAGCGGCTGTCACCGCGATCGGAAGCAGTAACAGCATGATCATGAATCTGGATATCATGGTGTTTTCCTTTGAATTATGGGTGATCCCGGTCCACGGATGGTTGCGTCATTTGTCGATGAATTCAAGCAGATTGTGACGATTGCACTGTGGCTGGGAATGTTGCATGATCAGGCCCGGGTGGTCGGGAGGTTCACGTTCGAAGGAGTCGCCGCATCATGACGACAGCCCTCCGCCGTACCTCTGACCCACGTCCATCCGCGTCGGGGCGTTCGATCCTATCGTCTCACCTCGGTTCCGTGACCCAACGCCGCACCTGTCATCGGAGGCTCTCCATGCTTCGAATGCTATGGCTCCTGGTCGTGCTGTCCCTGTTCGCCACGTCTGTCTGGGCCAAGGACGAGCCCGAGGACAAGAACCCGCTCAACTCCGGAAACTTTTCCGCCCTGAAGATGCGACTCGTTGGTCCCGCCCTGACCAGCGGCCGCGTCGGCGACTTTGCCGTGAACCCGGCCAACCCGGCCGAGTACTACGTGGCGGTCAGCTCGGGTGGCGTCTGGAAGACGATCAACGCCGGTACGACCTACGAGCCTGTCTTCGACGGCGAGGGTTCCTACTCCATCGGCTGCGTGACCATGGACCCGCGTGACAGCGATGTGGTCTGGGTCGGGACGGGCGAGAACAACTCCCAGCGTTCGGTGTCCTACGGCGACGGCCTGTATAAGAGCGTCGACGGCGGCAAGAGCTGGAAGAACGTCGGCCTCAAGGACAGTGAGCACATCGGCATGATCCTCGTCGATCCGCGCGATAGCGATGTGGTCTACGTGGCGGCTCAGGGGCCCTTGTGGAACGCCGGCGGCGACCGCGGCCTCTACAAGACGACCGATGGCGGGGCAAGCTGGGAACGTATCCTCCATATCAGCGACGACACCGGCGTCAGCGAGATCCATATGGATCCGCGCGACCCCGACACGCTCTACGCCGTGTCCTACCAGCGCCGGCGCCACGTCTGGGTGCTGCTCAACGGCGGCCCCGAGAGCGGCGTCCACAAGTCGACCGACGGCGGCAGGACATGGCGCGAGATCAACAAGGGTCTGCCCGGGTTGGACAAGGGCCGCATCGGCCTGGACGTCGCTCCGACCGACCCCGATCGGCTTTACGCCATCGTCGAGGCGGCCCAGGACAAGGGCGGGTTCTTCCGTTCCGACGACCGGGGCGAGAACTGGCGCAAGGTCGACGACTATCTCTCGACCAGCCCTCAGTACTACCAGGAGATCGAAGTCGATCCGATCAACCCGAACCGCATCTGGTCCCTGAGCACGTACCTCGACCGCAGCGAGGACGGTGGCGACAACTGGAGCCGCGTTCCCATCCGTTTCAAGCATGTGGACGACCACGCCATCTGGATCGACCCGGCAGCCACCGACCACGTCCTGATCGGCTGCGATGGCGGCGTGTACGAAACCTGGGACGACGGCGAAACCTGGCAATTCAAGGCCAACCTGCCGATCACCCAGTTCTACAAGGTGCACGTCGACTACGACGAACCCTTCTACTCCGTCTACGGTGGCACGCAGGACAACAACTCCCTGGGCGCCAAGGTGCGCAACAACACCAGCAACGGCATCCGCAACAGCGACTGGACGATCACCGTCGGCGGCGACGGCTATGAAACCCAGGTCGATCCCACCGATGCGGATATCGTCTACAGCCAGTGGCAGTACGGCGGCCTGGTGCGTTACGACCGCAAGACGGGTGAGACGATCGACATCCAGCCCCAGCCAGCCTGGGGTGACCCTGCCTACCGCTTCAATTGGAATACCCCGCTGCTGATCAGCCCGAACGATCACCAGCGTCTCTACTACGGCGGCCAGGTGCTTCTCCAGTCCGACGACATGGGCATGTCCTGGCGTGAGATCAGCGGAGACCTGTCGCGCAATCTCGACCGCAACAAGCTCGAAGTGATGGGCCGCGTGTGGAGCGTCGATGCCGTGGCCAAGAACAGCAGCACGTCGTTCTACGGGGCCATGATCGCCCTGGACGAATCGACGTTGCTCGATGGCCTGATCTACGTCGGCACCGACGACGGCGTGTTCTCGGTGACTCGTGACGGCGGCCGGAACTGGACCCGTTACGAGAGCTTCAAGGGTGTGCCCGACATGAGCTACATCGGCGACGTCATGGCCGACCGCTTCGTCGTGGATCGCGTCTACGCCTGCTTCGACAACCACAAGAAGGGCGATTTCGCCCCCTACCTGCTGCGCAGCGACAACAACGGAAAGTCCTGGACGAGTATCGCCGGCAACCTGCCCGAACGCGGCACCGTGCACACTCTCGAGCAGGATCACGTGAACCCCGACCTGCTCTTCGCCGGCACCGAATTCGGTGTGTATTTCACGATCGATGGTGGCGGTCATTGGGTGGAATTGACCTCGGAGTTCCCGACCATCGCCGTGCGTGACATCGATATCCAGCGGCGAGAGAACGACTTGGCCGTAGGTACTTTCGGCCGAGGCATCTACATCCTCGACGACTATACGCCCCTGCGTCATGTCTCCCAGGAGATGCTCGAAACCGACAAGGCCGTGCTCTTTCCGATCAAGGACGCCTGGATGTTTCACGAGAAAACCCCGATCGGCGGCCGCACCAAGGGCAGCCAGGGCGACGCGTTCTACACGGCCGACAATCCGCCGGTGGGAGCCGTGTTCACGTTCTGGATGAAGGAAGAATTCAAGACCCTCACCGAACGGCGACACGAGGCCGAGAAGAAGAATGTCGAGGCCAAGGAGCCGGTGTTCCTTCCGAGCTGGGATGATCTCCGTGCCGAAGACCAGCAACGAGAGCCCATGGTCGTGTTCGTGGTGAGGGATGCCGAAGGGAACCTTGTTCGCCGTCTCAAGGCTCCCAACTCATCAGGCATGCACCGTGTCGTGTGGGATATGCGTCGACCGAGTTTGCGACCGTCAGGGCAGTCAATCAACGACGCCGGCGGGCCCATGGTGGCGCCTGGAACCTACAGCGCCCAACTCGTGTCGGTGATCGGCGACGTCGTGACGCCGCTGGTCGATCCCCAGAGCTTCATGCTGACGCCGTTGTTCCACACCAAGCTCACCGCGACCGATCGCGTCGAGCTCGCGACGTTCCACCGGCAGGTGGCGGAGCTTCAGCGCACCGTCGGCGCGGCGGAAAAAGTGGTGAATGAAACACAAGAGCGGCTTGACCATCTCCGCTCGTCGTTGTTCAATACGACCGACACGACACCCGAGCAGCTCGTGAAACTGAACGCCATGGAGTCGAAGCTGCAGGATCTCGAGACCGCACTCTTCGGAGACCGGACCATCTCGAGTCGGAACGAGCCGGTCGCCCCGAGCCTGAGCGATCGCATCGATCGCGCCGCCTGGGGAGGGGACTCGACCCAGGGCCCGACCGGAACGCATCGTGAAATCCTGCGTCTCGTTCGCGAGAAGTTCCCGCCGTTACTCGAGCAGTTGCGGACCCTGATCGATCAGGACCTTGTGTCGTTCGAGAAGGAATTGGAGGCCATGGGTGCGCCGTGGACCCCGGGAAGGATCCCGGTGTGGAGGGCTGAGTAGCCTTTCTCTCCTCGACCCGGCTGCTGTCACGGATGACGGCAGCCGGGTCTTTTTCTATGCTACTCGGGCTTGATGACTCCGGGCAGGGTGGCGTTGTCGGCGACGAAGTCCAGGGAAGCCGAGTTCACGCAGTGGCGCGTGTTGTTGTCGGTAAATCCTTCACCCAGAAAAACATGCCCGAGATGCCCCTTGCAGTTCCTGCAGAGGATCTCCACTCGGCGCCCGTCGGCGTCGGTCCGGCGCACGACCGCGGCGTCGATCTCGTCATCGAAGCTGGGCCAGCCGCATCCCGAGTGGAATTTGCTCGAGGCGTGGTACAGGGGAGCGTTGCACTGGCGGCAGATGTAGGTGCCGTCTTCGAAGTGCCCGTCGAAGCGTCCGGTTCCGGAACGCTCGGTTCCCTTTTCCAGGATGACGTGGCGCTCCATATCGGTCAGTTCGTTGTAGGACACGTCGATCTTCTCCTTCGACTTCGTCGGCACGGCGGGCTCGTCGGCGATCAGGGCGGTCGCGATGACCGACGACGCCAGGATGATCCATAGGCTTTTCATGTCGTCCTCCTCGTCTCTCGACAGGAATAACGCCGACGAGCCAGAACCGCCATCAGGAGTCGCCTTACCGGATGGCCCCTTCGTGTCCGGCCGCGTGCCTCAGGACGCCGAGCTGGCCGCAGTGATAGGCTTCGTGAAAGACCAATCCGGCGAGGAGGGATCCGATGGTCTCATCCGGATTATCGTTGGGGCTGAAGGGGACGGGCTCAAGAGGATAGGAACGCAAGAGACGATACTCTATACTGGAGGGATCGCAGCCCGGAGCACGACAGGAAGAAGGCCCTGTCGTTGCTCTGATGTTTTCGCGAAGGCGGAAAATGGACCATCAGAGGAACCCTCATGTCACCCATGTTTACCATTCTGCTCGTGCCCTTTCTGGCCGCCATGTTTCTGGCCATCAACATGGGAGGCAGCGGCACGGCTCCGTCGTTCGCCGCAGCCTATGGGGCTGGGATCATTCGGAAGGACATCATTCCGGGGCTCTTCGGGCTCTTCGTGTTCTTCGGCGCCTTGCTGGCCGGCAAGGAGGTCGCCTTGACGATCAGTCGGGGAATTCTTCCGAACGAATACATCACCCTCACCCTGACGACGATCATCCTCGTTTCGGTCGGGCTCGCGCTTCTGCTGGCGAACCTCCTGGGTGTGCCCCAGTCGACGACCCAGGCGACCGTCTTCGCCCTGGCCGGCCCCGCCGCTTATCTGAAGGTCCTCAAGGCGAAGTATCTTCTGCTCAACATCGTTCCAGCCTGGTTCCTCTTGCCCCTGATTGCCTTCGTCCTCGCCTTCCTGGTCGGGCGCTTCTTCTACCACCCGGTCCGCAGGAAATGGCCGACCCTGGATCAAGCCGGCGGCCATTTGCCCATGGTGGACTGGCTTGTGATTGCAGCATCCTGTTTCGTGGCGTTTTCCATTGGCTCCAACAATGTGGCGAATGCCGCCGGTCCCATCGCGGCCATGGTCGTGAACGAACTGAATCTGGACGGCTCAGGGAGCTCCTTCATGCTGATCATGACCTTGAGCGTCCTGCTGGTCGCTCCGTGTTTCGGGATCGGCAGCTCCTTGTTCGGGGCCAAGGTGATCCGCACGACAGGGAAAGAGCTCCTCGAGTTCGGGCCACTTGGCGCAACGATTATTTCGATGATTACCGCGACGCTCCTGCTGACGGTATCAGTCACCAGGGGTATTCCATCATCCCTGGTTCAGATGAATACATTTGCGATCATCGGGCTCGGCATCTCGGAGCATGGCTGGCGGGAAATGCTGAAGGACACACCGGTCCTGAAGATCGTGAGTGTCTGGTTTGCAGCACCGTTGATCGCGATGATTCTCTCGGTCGTCATGACGATGCTCGCCGAGCGTTTGGGGATGCTGTGATTCACGTCGGGAAAGCGAGGGCGGGGCTGCCATGAAGGACGTTCTCTTCAGGCAGTTGTTGAGGCATGTGGTTCTCCGCCTGTTTTTCCTCTACTTCATCCCGTTGTTCCTGCTCGCGCTGTTTTTCCACGTCCAGTACCGCATCATCCTGAACGAGACGCGCGACAGGCACATGAAGGCCCTGGTCGAGCAGCAGTCCGCCATGCTCGACCTGTTCCTCGAAGAACGGCTCATCAACCTCCTGGGCGTCAGTGAAGACCTCAAGGCTGAATTCGCCGACGGGCCCATCGACCTGGCGGTTCCTCTGGAAAAGTTGCGGCATCGTAACGAAGCATTCGTTGACATCGCCGTATTGGATCTGGAGGGGAAGGTTCTGGCTTACGCCGGCCCTCACGAGTGGCTGGCCATGAACAACTACTCGCAGGAGGCATGGTTCGCCGCGCTTCGGGAGCCTGGAATTCGACACGTCATCACGGATATCTACACGGGCTTCCGCGGCCTTCCGCATTTCACGATGGCGATTCCGACTGAGGTCGGCCCGAGATCGTGGGTCATCAAGGCCGTTCTTTCGCCGGAAATCATCCGTGACCATATCGGTTCGTTCGAGGGTTCCGGTGAAGTCCAGGTCGTCATCGTCAATGCCTCTGGACAGGTCCAGATTTCGACATCGGTTTCCGGGGAATATACCGACACTTCCGGCCCGGTTCCACCGATTCACCCGCGGGTCGGTGTGGGCGAGCGTGACGTGAGGGGCGACGGTCGCCGCTATGCCTGGTCGTGGATGAAGACGACGACCTGGGCGCTTGTGGGCATCGAGACGGCAAAGGCGTCGCCGGCCACCGGATTCGCGTCCGGAGTGGTGCAGCGAATCTGGATATTGTCGGGATTCTTCGTCCTGCTCGGGGTCGTCGCTAGCCTGATCCAGGCTCGCTGGGTGGCCCGTGAGCAGTGGAAGTTTCACTGCAGGGAACGCGATCTCAATGAACAGCTGATTCAGTCCTCGAAACTGGCTACAGTGGGCGAGTTGGCGGCGGGGATCGCCCATGAAATCAACAATCCTCTCGCGATTATTCTGGAGAAGGCGGGGTTAGTGAAGGATACCCTTGATCCCGAACTCGGTGTCGGCATGTCGAAGGAGAGGATCGGCGAACATCTTCTGGCGATCGAACGAGCAGTCACGCGGTGCGCCAACATCACGAGCAAGCTCCTCGGGTTCGTTCGGCAGAACGAGGAGGCTTCGGCATCCTGCGATCCTCGTCAGGTGGTTTCCGAGGTCGTTGACACGCTGCTCGGACCGGAACTTGTGGACGCTGATATCGAGGTTGTCAGGATGTTCGAAAAAGGACTTCCGGAAGTCGTTGCCGACAAGGGACAACTCGGACAAGTGATGCTCAATCTCATCAAGAATGCAGCGGATGCCACCGAAGGGCCGGGTACCATCACCATCAGGGCTCTGCGGGATGGAATGTGGGTTATCATTTCCGTGTCCGACACCGGGTGTGGACTGACCCCCGAGGAAATGCAAAAGGTCTTCATGCCGTTCTACACGACCAAGGATCCGGGTCAGGGCACCGGGCTGGGGCTGAGTGTCAGCTACAGGATCATCGAGGGGATGGGTGGAGAAATGACGGTCGACGGCGCTCCCGGGCAAGGGGCCTGCTTCACGGTTCGAATACCTGTCGCGGGAGCGCTCGCAGTCAATGGAGGAGAGCGATGAACGGCGCGATCAAACTGCTTATTGTTGACGACGAGCGCGAATACCTGGAAGCGCTGGCCGAGAGGCTCGGGATGAGGGGATTCGAAGTCCGGATCGCCGAGAACGGGTCCGCTGCCCTTGATCTGTGTGTCGAGGAGAAGTTCGACCTGGCGTTGGTCGACTTGAAAATGCCGGGAATGGATGGCCATGAACTGCTGACGAACCTCAAGGCGGAGCATCGCTTCCTGGAGGTGATCATGTTGACAGGTCACGGGTCGAGCGGCAGCGCCTTCGATTGTGCGCGGAGCGGGGCCTTTGCATACTTGCCAAAACCGTACATCATTGATGAACTGATGCTTGTCCTTCGCGATGCGTATCGCCAGCGGCTCGCCCGAAAATTCGCATCTCATCAGGAACAGCTGCATGAGCTTGCCAAGGCGTTTCAGGGGGCGACGGCTCAGGACATTTTGCGCAGAATGAGAGAGCTGGACGATGGAGACAGGTAGTCGTCAACCACGCCTTCCGGCGCGGATGCTGCTCATCTGGCACATTGAATCCGCTAGTTGAACTCGGGAGTGGATTCCGCCATGGATTACAAGAAAGCCGTCGCCCAGTTGCGAGAAGCTTCACGTCGGGCCGTTCGCGAACTCGGGTTTCTCGAAAACCGTTACTGCGAGACCGGGTGCACCCATTCCCAGTGCCACGTCCTGGTGGAACTCGATGTCCGGCGCCGAGTTACGGTCGGCGAACTGGCCGAGATCCTCGGCCAGGACATATCCTCCACCAGCCGCACCCTGCGCACCCTGATCGATCGCGGATTCGTCGAATCGCTTGTGGATTCCCGGGACGGCCGACGGCGGCCGTATCGGCTCACGAAAGCTGGCAGGACCAAAACCCAGGAAATCCACCGGCTCGCCGATAGTCAGACACGAGCGGCTCTCGAGTTGCTGAGCTCGGCTGATCAGGATATCGTCATCAAGGGTCTCAGCCTCTACGCCCAAGCCCTCGAGCGTAGCAATAAACTCGCCCTCATCAAGATCCGCCCCATTGCTCCTGGCGATGACGAAGCCATGAGCGCCGTGATCCGCCAGGTCATGACCGAGTTCGGTGCTGTCGGTAACGGCATGTCCATCGAGGACCAGGAAGTGAACCGGATGTTTGAAGCCTACAAGGGCGAACGGTCGGCCTACTTCGTGGCCGTGAAGGGCGGGACGTTGCTGGGTGGAGCAGGTGTCCACCAACTGGAGGGATGCGACGATCCGGGCGTCTGCGAGTTGCGCAAGCTGTACGTCCTGCCCGAAGGTCGCGGCATGGGGTTGGGACGCCAGCTCATGGATCGTTGTTTCTCCGCTGCCCAGCACATGGACTACCGACACATCTATCTGGAAACCATCGACAACATGATTCACGCTCGACATCTCTTCGAGAAATACGGGTTCCGCAACCTGAAGGCCCCCATGGGCCAATCAGGCCACCACGGCTGCACGATTTGGGCGATTCGGGAACTGTAAGCTCGACGGCTCCACCTTGTTATCTTATTCCGGTGCTGCGGGAAAGCGGAAAAATCCGACTATATCTATGACATACGTAGATATTGTTGTTGAAGGAGACATGTATATTTGATTATAATCAACTAAATGCTTGATGAGG
>Ga0180007_10000803_pt1 | contig 47947 bp, 38 predicted proteins | sample MM_PC_MetaG_FD_121122 | JGI IMG/M metagenome (GOLD analysis project Ga0180007, IMG submission 121122) | Groundwater microbial communities from the Aspo Hard Rock Laboratory (HRL) deep subsurface site, Sweden - MM_PC_MetaG | ecosystem: Environmental > Aquatic > Deep subsurface > Groundwater... | reverse complement strand
CGCAGTAAGTCTTATTTCAATAAAAAAGGGGCAAAACTAATTTTCTAAGTTTCTTTTTCTCAGTGTTGCTTTTAATAAGAGCTTTTTTTAGAAAAGGAAGTTGGGCTATAACTTCTTTTTAAATCCCTCACAAATTCTCCAATTTTCTGTATACCTTCTGCTTCCGAGGTAAATGTTCTTTCTATTTCTTTTATCTGTTTGAATTGGCAAAAATTCAGGATTATACTTTCTATTTTTCCCACGGGAACTCCTATGGAAAAAAGAGCTCCCACAATTGCGCCCATACTACATCCCACGAGCATATCGATAGGAATTTTTTCTCTTTCAAGGACTTTTAAAACGCCTATCTGGGATAAAGATTTAGCTCCGCCGCCGGCAAGAATAAGAACGATTTTGCCACGCGTGAGTGGACGAGCAGGTCTTTATCTCCTTAACTTTCTTATTTTTGATTTTAATTTTTGTTTTAAATTTTTTATTTTGCTATTCATATCTCAACGCTTCAATTGGATCTAAGAGCGCAGCTTTTCTAGCGGGATATATACCAAAAGTAAGTCCTACCGCAACCGAAATAAGGAAAGCTAACAATACCGACCATAGAGTAATTATTGTTACCATGTCTGCGAATTTGGAAACTATTGCTGGAATTACAACACCGATAACCACACCAATAAATCCTCCCGTAGCCGAAAGGATTACGGCTTCTGTAACAAATTGATAGATAATATCTCTTCTTTTGGCTCCAAGCGCCCTTCTTATGCCAATTTCCCTGGTTCGTTCTGTAACCGTTGCCAGCATAATATTCATAATTCCAATCCCGCCAACAAGTAATGAAATCGCTGCTATAGAACCAAGAACAATACTAAAAATTCTTTTTGTGTGTTCCGCCTGTCTTAATAATTCTAAGGGGACAAGGATTTCGTAATCCGGATTTTTGTGAGTTGATTCTAAAATCTGGTTTATCAATGCTGAAGTTGACATGATTTTATTAGTATCCTTAACTTTCGCTATGAAGCGATGAAACTTTACCCAGCTCATCTGTCTGGTCCGCATTTTAACGTCGAATTCTCCAAAATAAGCTCTTGCTGTACTCAAGGGAAGATAAACATCAAAGTTAATATCTTCGGCTTCGAAACTTCCTGTCCCTTTTGAAAATACTTTCGCCTTCACCACACCGATAACGGTGAAATAATTACTCTTTATTTTTATTTTCTCACCAATAGGATTTACTCCAAGGAAAAGGATATTCTTTATTGAATAACCTATTACAACTACCGATTTACTCGTATCCATATCGACTTCATTAATGAATCTTCCACCATTTTCAACTTTCATATTGGTGGTTTCCGCATAATCGGGAGTTGTACCCACAACTCTTCCCGGAGTATTCTTGGCGAGACGCCAAATTTCTTCTTTAATTTCCCATGTAGGGACAATATTTTCAATAGAAGGAATTGACGAAATCTTTCTGAAATCTGAAGGAGCAAGACCGTAAACATCAAGCCAAGAAGTCATTTGAGTTGCAGCTTCGCTTGGTGGTTTTACGCTTCGGATAATTATATTATTGCTTCCAAGTTCTTTAATTTTTTCCCTTGCTTCAAAACTTGCGCCTTCTCCAATTGCAAGCATTGCTATCACAGAAGCAACTCCAAAAACAATTCCCAGCATAGTAAGGAGAGAACGAAGTTTGTGAAGCCACAGATTCTTCCCCCCAAATTTTACTATTCTTATAATATGAAGAATATTAATTTTCATCTACGATTTCCCCATCAAATAGCCGCACTACTTTTTGAGAGTAACCTGCTATTTTCGGGTCGTGAGTTATTACGACGAGCGTTTTGCCTTCTTTATTTAACTGAATAAGCAGGTCCATGATTTCCTTACCGGTTTCACTGTCGAGATTACCCGTCGGTTCATCGGCTAAAATCAAAATGGGTTGGTTTATTAAAGCTCTGGCAATCGCAACTCTTTGGCGCTCACCTCCTGAAAGTTCCGAAGGCCTATGTTTAATACGCTCTCCCAAACCTACAATATCTGCTAATTTAAAAGCTTTCTCTTTAATGGTAATTTCATCAACTCCCTGATAAAAAAGTGGAATGCCTATATTTTCTAATACGGTTAATTGAGGAATGAGGTTGAATGTCTGGAAAACGAAACCAACTTTCCGACTGCGAATTTCAGAGAGTTCATCATCTGATAAAGTGGAAATCTTTCTTTCTTCCATAAGATATTGTCCTTCTGTGGGTTTATCAAGACATCCGAGAATATTCAAAATAGTTGTCTTGCCGCTTCCGGAGGGACCCATAATTGATAAATGTTCGCCTGTTTCTATGGAGAGGTTAATTCCTTTAAGCACGGGAACATCTACTGGTCCAAGTCTGTAAACTTTCCAAATATCGACAAGGTTTATTATTTCCTTCTTCATTGTCTTTATCGATTAGGTCTACCTGTTCCGCTATTTTCAGGTCTTGTTGTATTCGTCGTTGGGGGTTGTTCTGTCGGCATATTCTCTGTCTCTTCGCTCTTAAATTTTCCTGTTTCAGCCATGGGCGTTTTTTTAACTTGTTCTCCCATTTCACCGGACAATATTACTACGATTTCCCTTTCTTTTAATCCACTTTTTACTTCTACCATATCTTCACTACTACTACCAAGTTCGATTTTTCTAATGTCAATCCTACTTCCTCTAAGAACAGCACAGGTGGATTTTCCTTCTCTTTGTGATATGACTGCTAAAGGAACCACCAAAACATTTTCTAATTTCTCAATCATGATTTCTACTTCTGCAGACAGCCCCGGTTTTAGGCAATCAAAATTCTGCCCATTTTTATCAAGCGAAATTTCAACGAGATAAACATTCAAATCAGGGTTCATCCATTTGAAAGTAGCGTCTGGCAAAGGTGCAACTTTTTTCACTTCTCCAGTAAATTGGTTCCCACTACAAGCATCTACTTTTATAAGGACTTTTTGCCCAACCTTTATTTTTTCTATTGAAGATTCATGAATCTTTACTTCAACTCCCATACTGCTGAAATCTGGAAGATTCAATAAATCTTGCCTGTCGTACACGGTAGTACCTGGTTGAATTGGATTCTGTGAACGCCAAGGGTTACTGCTTGTTGCATAGACAACGAGCCCTGGTTGTGTTGCCCTGATTGTGCATTTGACAATATTTTGTTCCGCTTCACTAAGATTATTCTTAATTCCTAAATAAGCTGCTTCGCTACTTCTAACATATGATTCTGCTTTAATAATTTCAGATCCACATTTGGCTTTTGTTTTATCAAGTTCTCTTAGAGATTCCTGATAATTAGAAAGAAGTAACGCCACTTGTTTGGGAAAGTCGTAATCCAGGAAAAGTTGATATCCTAACTTAGAATTCTCTGAAGAGGCCTCTTGTTGTTGCAAAGAAAATCTGTCTGCATCCAATTCACTTTTTGTTATATATTCTTTTTCGGATAATTTTTCGCTCCACTGGACTCTGTCTTTCGCCCGAGCGACTTCTTCTTTTGAAAGGTCTATACTATTCTCAAGTTCCCTTTTCTTATTAAGAGCCTCTCCTTCCAACTGCGGATTTGCTATCAACTTTGAAAAGTTTATATTCTCACTCTCATTTATAATAAGCTCACCAGCTAATTTCTCTCCTAAATATTTTTCTAAATCTATCTTCGCAAACTTGACGTTCAATTCTGCCTGTATAATATCGCTGTCATTCTGTTTTTTCTGTATTTCAAGATTTTGCTGTGCCTGCGTATAAGACGACAAACTGTTCTCTACAGTTATCCTTAACTCCTCTGCGCGGTCATCTAAATCCTTGGAATCAAGTTTCATAAGGATTTTGCTGTCCTGAACATCCTTTTCAGTGATTAGTATTCCTTCGTCAATTACCTCTAGAATATTCCGCTGACCAGGGACTTCATTAATAATTTTCTGAGAACGCAGTGCCTTGAGATTTCCTCCTTCTACAACAGATATAACTAGACCTTGTCTTTTTACTTCATAGCTAATTAGTCCTTCTATCCTTTTTTTCCCGTGAATAAAACCGTTAAGAAATAGCAAGAGAAATATAAAAACAATTCCGCCCGCCAAGAAGAATTTATTTTTACCCTGTAGCGCTGTCTTAATAAACGAACGGATATGAGATTTAGTCTCTTTCCCCACTGATTTTTTCATAGAGGTCTCCTTTCCATACTCCACCCTCATCAATTTCTAAAGTTTCAGTATCTCTTAAAAATTCCAGATAAGAAACTAAATAGTTTACAATTGCCGTTGATAAGGAATTCTTTGCGTTAAGATACGATTCTTGAGCTTCCAACAAATCTCGTGTAGTTGCTCTTCCTGCTTGAAGCAACAAATCAGTTCCTTCAACTCTTTTACTTGCAAGTTTAAGGCTTTTGTCTTGAATAATATATGTCTGATATAACTCTTCTAAATCTCGACAGAGATTTAAGATATCAAGTTTGAGCTCATCTCTTGTTTGAGTAACACTCCTTTTTTCTCTTTCAAAACTAATTAAAGCTTGTATATAAGCATTTCTTTCAGGAACTTTGTTTAATGGAAGTTCCAAATTAAATCCTGCGGTATAAGTTGGCTCCTCAAATTCCCAACTGGGTTTATCTCCTGTAGGAGTTCTACTTTCAACGCCAAGATTTAAGTCAAGTCTTGTTCTTAATGCATTTAAGGCAACGTGCACATCTCTTTTGCTGTCTTCCAATTGGTCATATGCTGTCATTAAATCAAGCCTTTTCTCAAGAGCTAATTTTACAGATTCTTGCGGCTCAACTTTAATTTCGGATATACCCTCTTCTAAAAATGTTTCCAACCCCTCAGCTTCAAGAGAAATTTTTATTTCAGGAGAAAGACCTAAAAATATTTTAAATTCGTCTAATAACTTCTGATAATTATTATTAGCAGAAAGCCAACTTTGATACGCTCTATATTCATCCTGCCTTGTCTGATCCACCTCAATAGGAGTAGCTCTACCGGCTTCAGAAAGCATCTCTATCCTTCCTCTCGTCTGTTTTAAATAAATATAATTCTTAGAATAGTTTTCAAGATTATTCTCTACTTCCAGTAGAGTGAAATATTTATCTGCAACAGTTACAGAAAAACCTCGCTGATATCTTAAAAAAGACCTTATTTGATATATTACGTCTCTTTCTGCCTGAATTAAACCTGCTTGAGCAACACTCCTGCCGGCACCTCTAAATAATGGTTGCAGAATATCCAAACCGACAACTGTCTGAAAAATTCCGTCAGTATCCCCGATTAGATACTTGAGATACTCCTGGGCAATGTTAAATGTTATTTGAGCCCCTTGAGCCAACCATTTTACAAGATTCAAATTTAAATCTGCATTTACATTTTCTGTCCCTAAACTATCTTTTTCCCATGTTACTGTCCCGTCTATTCCATACCGCAAGCTATAATTATATCTTTGGGAAATTAAAGCTAATGTTTGCAGATAAACGTCTTCTTTTGCCGATTGATAATCTCGGTTATTTTTTGTAGCTATAATCAAAACATCTTTAAGCGTTAAAGGAGTATCTTCGGAAGGTGTTTCTTGTATTGATTGGAACCGGATATCCCATGGGATTTTTTCGGAGGTAACTTCTTTTGTTTTCTTTTCTAATATTTTATAAACTTCACGGTCAGCGGAAGTTCTTATGCGCGCGGCGCCGCATCCTGTAAGAAAAAAAATTGCTAAAAATATTCCTAAACTATTAATCCACTTCATCTGTTTCATGGCTTAGTTTCAACTAAAAGAAATGTTGTTTATTTTAAGATAAGAATTATCTTTTAACAGATAATTCTTAACATAATCATAGACTGCTTCTTTAAGTGTATGAGTTTTCTTTATATATCCTGCATCCTTTAATTTCCCCATATCGGCTTGGGTAAAATATTGGTATTTATCTTTTATTGACTCCAGCATGTCTATGTATGCTATGTTGCTGTCTTTTCCCATGGCTCCAAAGACTGAATTCACAAGTTCGTTGAAGCTTTGTGCTTTTCCCGTGCCGATATTAAAAATACCATTTACTTTTTTATTTTCAAATATAAATAACGTCATATCCGCCGCATCTTTAACATATATAAAATCGCGCAATTGTTCTCCGTCTTTGTATTGTGTATTAAACGATTTAAAAAGTTTAACTTTTCCGTTTTTTTTAATCTGCTCAAAAGCCTGAAGCACCATGCTTTTCATACTTTCTTTATGATATTCGTTGGGACCAAAACAATTGAAGAATTTTAATCCTGCTATTTTTTCCAACAAACCCTGCCTATATGCCCATAAATCAAAAAGATGTTTTGAATCGGCATAAGGATTTAGAGGCCTTAATTTTTCAAGTTGCAAATGTTCATCGCAAAACCCTTCGTCACCATTTCCGTATGTGGCGGCAGATGAAGCATACACAAATCTCTTGTCATTTTTAATGCACCACATCGCCAATTTTTTTGTATATTCATAGTTGTTCTTCATAAGATAATCAGTTTCATATACAGTCGTAGAACTTTCAGCGCCCATATGGATGACTGCATCTATCTTGTCACAGAATTTTCCTTGATATAATTTTTCAATAAATTCATCCTTGTCAATAGAATCGGAAAATTTTAAGCAAGCAAGATTTTCCCATTTTTTACTCTTATCAAGTAAGTCAACAATCAGGATTTCATTGTATCCTCTCAAATTAAGCGCCCATACAATAGCGCTACCGATAAATCCTGCCCCGCCGGTTACTACAATCATATTTTTGAAATTTTAAAGATGTTAGGATGAAAACCGATATATTATACTATTTATTAGAAAAGAAATGGCGGGTGTTTTTGCATATTGAGACAAGCATAAGCATTACCGGGACTTCGATTAAAACACCAACTACTGTCGCCAATGCCGCGCCCGAAGAAAGACCGAAAAGCATTGTAGCCGTTGCAATCGCTACTTCGAAATGATTGCTCGCCCCGATCATTGCAGCCGGAGCAGCGTCTTTATATTTCAATTTTAAAACCCTAGCCAATATATATCCCAGCGCAAAAATAAGACAAGTTTGGATAAACAACGGAATCGCAATCAAAAATATAACTTGCGGTTGAGCGACAATAACGTCACCCTTAAAAGAGAACAAAAGAACCAGCGTTACTAACAAAGCTCCAATAGAAACAGGAGTTAAGAACCGCAAAAACTTTCTCTCAAACCATTCTTTCCCTTTATATTTAATAATCCATTTTCGGGAAAAATAACCTGCAGCAAGCGGTATAGCGACATAAAATATCACAGATAAAACAATCGTCATCCAAGGAATAGGCATTTGATTTATCCTAAGGAGAAATCCTCCCAACGGGGCGTAAAGAAAAAGCATCATTAAAGAATTAACGGCAACCATAACCAAAGTAAGCCCGCTATTGCCTTTTGCCAAGTAACTCCACATCAAAACCATAGCCGTGCATGGGGCAATGCCTAAAAGTATCGCACCAGATATATACGAACGATATAGCTCAACGGTATTTCCATCTTTAAGTATTTCCACTCCCGGCAGGATATTTTTAAATAAATAACCCAAGAAAAACGTCGCTATAAAATACATCGTAAAAGGTTTAATCATCCAGTTAATAAAAAGAGTCAGCAAAACCGGTTTCGGCGTTTTCCCTGCCTTGATTACTTCCGCAAAATCTATTTTCACCATAATTGGATACATCATGAAAAAAAGACATATCGCAATGGGAATAGAAACATTGGCTATTGCAATGCCTTCTAATGTCCTGGCAATTCCGGGCGCAAATTTACCAAGAAATATACCTATCCCGATACAGATAAATACCCATAGAGTAAGATATCTCTCGAAAATATTCAGTTTTTTTTCATAAATAACTCGTTCCATTTTTGGTCACCCTCTTAACATAAAATTAACTATAATATGAGACCAAAGGAAATAAATTCCCACTAGGATAAATATAACTCCGGTAACTTTTCGCATATAATTTTCAAGTTTAGTTACCTGCTTAAACCAGTGCGCTATTGAATGAACACCAAAAGTTATACCTATTGCAAAAATAACAACAGGTAATCCTGTCCCAATACCGTATACAAAAGGAAATGTTATGCCAAAATTATTATTCAATGCCAGAGGAATTAAACTTCCGAAAAACAGCGCTGCTGATATAGGACAGAAAGAAAGCGCAAAAACAGCACCCAGGGTAAATGAACCGAAGATACCCATTTCTGCCAGCTTATTATGTTTTTCACTTGATATTGAAAAGTTTAAAAAATCTAATTTCAGGACATCTAAAAGGAAAAGCCCAACAATAATAAGAACAGGACCTAAAATTTTATTCATATACTTTTGCAAAAAATTAGCAACAACCGGAACTCCGGCTAAAGAAGAAATAATAATTACACCAAGTACAGCATATGCCGTCATCCTTCCCAACGTATATGCCAATCCGGACCACAAAACCGTGCGTGGATGATTAATTTTTTTGGAAAGAAACGAAACAGCCGCAATATTTGTCGCCAAAGGGCAAGGACTTATTGAGGTAAGAATGCCTAACCATAATGCTGAAAGCAATGCAATCATTGTTTTTCTTCTGAATTCATCTCGTTAAGAAATTTTTGTGTTTCTTCTTTAATATACTCAAAAAACTCGTCCTTATTATTCAGGTGTTTCCACACTTTATCTAAATTCTTAAATTTTATCTCTTTGTCATCTTTCACCAAAGACAAAACGACTGATTTTGTATAAAGTTGATAATCCCGCATAAAATGTTCATTTCCCTTTTCTTCGACATTAACCACTTTATAAATAAGCTCATTAGACTCTATTTGTTTACTGAAATATTTTTTTATTGATTCTTCTGTATACGTCTCAATCTTGTGACAAGAAACACAGCGAAAATTTGTATGGAAATAATACGCAATAACCTGCTCCTCATTTGCAGCAAAAGACATATCTAAAAAACTTAGAACAAAAGCAAAAATAAATAATCCTGTTAAAAATAATCTATTCACATTCACTCCTTTAATAGTTTTATTATTTCCTCAGGAGACGGAACGCTGCCAGCTGACTTCACCTCACCGTCAATAACAAGAGCCGGCGTCATCATAACACCATAATTTATAATGTCTTGTATATCCGTCACTTTAACAATTTCCGCAGAAATGCCAAGCTCCTTGACTGCTTCTTCTACTTGTTCTGTTAGTTTTTTACACTTGGGACATCCTGTCCCTAAAATTTCAATTTTCATTGGGAGAAACCTCTTTTTTATTTTGTTCCTTTGATGAACCCCGCAACGTAAGACATTGGAAAAATTTCTTCCCCGCCTGCCAACAAACTGTTTCAGCGGGCAGGGATATTTTTCCGATACTCTACGGGGTAATCGGAACTGCGTTTCGATTAACGGGTCATCGGGATAAGTAAAACCGGCACCTTTGAATTTCTGGCTACGTTATGACTTACACTACCCAAGAATATTTCACTAACAAATCCGTGCCCTTGGCTGCCCATGAGTATAAGAGACGCTTTGTTTTTCTTTGATTGTCGGATTATTTCCGTCATCGGATAGCCGCTGTCCACTTGAATATTTACGGATGCTTTGCTTTTACTCGTCAATTTTTCTTTCATTTTTTCAAGACGCTCCATATCAATTTTATTAAACTCCGCTAATCTATGGACAAGATGAGGAGTGATGCGGGTTTTATTTTGAACATGTAAAAGCGTTACGCGTTTTGCTTCGCTTTCAACCATTTTTTGCAAATACGCAAAAGCATTGTCTGCGTTCTTCGAGAAATCCGTCGGGAAAAGCACATGATTCAGGAAATCGGATTTACCCAAATGAAAGTTCTTCTTATTATCAATATTAATGCGAATCAAAAGGGTCGGTTTAATTGCGTGATGAATCACAGCGCTTGACACTCCGCCAAGAAGAATTTCTGAGGCAAGTGTATTACCGTGAGAGCCCACTACCACCAAAGGATATTTTTTTTCGTGAGCAAGTTTGTTAATTTCCACCTGAGGGCTACCCATAACAACCTCAGTATTTACTCTAAATCCCTGTTTCTCAAGAATTCTTTTCTGTTCCGCAAGATTAGATATTAATAAATCCCTTATCGTACCGAAAGCAATGCCGGGAAGTTCCCCTAATCCTAGACACTGCAAAAGCAAGCAATCCTTTGTTCCAAGCGCTTTCAGCCCGCCAAGATGCTTTACTACAACAAAAGAAACAGGTGAAAGATCTGTAGCGATTAATGCTTTTGAGAACATAACGCATCCCTCCTTTTTAGTTATTTTCACAATTATAGTATTAAAAACTATTCTCTGTTAAAAAAATGAATTTCCCCATACTAAACTCCCACAACGTAAGACGGAGATTTCTGCGTTCTGATTAAAAGAAAGAGCCGAATATTATTCCGCTTAATGTTGCCATAATTATAACAAGAAAAATATACACAACTGTTTTTCTAGTTCCAATAATACTTCTTGTAACCAGCATGCTCGGTAAACTTAACGCAGGTCCTGCAAGAAGAAGCGCTAATGCGGGTCCATTTCCCATCCCTGCTCCTATTAAACCCCTAAGGATAGGAACTTCCGTAAGTGTGGCAAAATACATGAAGGCGGCAACAATTGATGCGAAAAAGTTTGCTCTTATAGAATTTCCGCCCACCAGTAATTCTATAAAACGGGAAGGGATAATGCCTTCATGCCCTACCCGCCCGAGCAGAAAGCCGGAAATAAGCACACCACCCAGTAAAAGTGGCATAATCTGTAACGCAAAAGTCCATGTCGCAGAAGTCCATTCTTTTAATTCACCTTTTTTAAACCATTTAATAATAATTATGAACAAACTGATTATAGAAAAGACAGCAATCCACCATTTATACTGATAAATTAAAAACCATATCTTATGACCGCCATCAATCGGTTTTCCCCAATTGGCAAACACAAGAAATATAACCATTGAGGCAAAATAGAGAATGGTTTGCCCTAAAGAACGGGGCTCTTTTGCTTCCCCTAAATTTAAATCGCCTGCTGAATACCGCATCCTTTCTTCTTTCAAAAAAATCAAGTGCATCAATAAACCTATAATAACGCTAAAAATTACGGCGCCGAACACCCTTGCCAAACCCAACTGCCAACCAAGAATTCTCGCGGTAAGAATAATAGCTAAAACATTTACGGCAGGTCCAGAGTAAAGAAAAGCTATCGCGGGACCCAATCCAGCTCCCCTTTTATAAATGCCGGAAAATAAAGGAAGAACTGTGCATGAACATACCGCAAGAACTGTCCCTGAAACCGAAGCGATACTATACGAAAGGATTTTATTTGCCTTTGCGCCGAAATATTTCATTACCGATGCTTGACTTACAAAAACAGAGATGGCGCCGGCAATAAAGAATGCAGGGACAAGACACAAAATCACATGCTGTCGAGCATACCATTTAACAAGCGCAAGAGCTTCGAAAATTGCACTGGTAAAACGCAAATTCTCTATAGGCAAATAGAAAAATCCTAAAAATATCGCAACAATATACAGAAATTTCTTCCATTCTTTCATATCTAATATCCTAATTTTTCCAATTAATAAATGTCGCTAAATATTAATATCTTTCTTTTTTACCTAATTTCACAGATTTTTTAAGCCGCTCTCTATCTTTTTGAATAATTTTTTCATCATTTAACCAATCTTTTATCAATTTATTTATAGCAATGTGATACTCGTTCACCTTCTCTTTGTTTATGGAGTAATAAACCCATAAACCGTCGCGTCTATCAGTAATAAAACCCGCATTTTTAAGAATTCCCAGGTTTCGCGATGCTCTTGATTGAGAAATATTTAACGCCTGCATTATTTCGCAGACACAGATTTCGTTTCGCTCTTGAAGAATTTTTAGAATTCTTAATTTCGTTTCGTCAGATAAAGCTTTGAAAACTTTTGTTAATTGTCGCATTTTATTACTTCCTTATATTCGCATAGCCAAATATATTGTATTAAAAAAAACGCTTCGTGTCCACATCTTGTCATTTCTTGGAATCGGTTCCGGTGTATTTCGTTTTATCGTTTTTTAATTTTACCGGCTCGGGTTTGCCGAAGCCAATATTAAACCCTTCAAGAAAACACATTATTTTATCCATATCTTTGGTTTTTATGAGTCTCTTCCTAATCTTTTCATTTTTACAAAGTCTGGCAATGCATGCTAAAACTTGAAGGTAGGTTTTAGTTTCGCTGGGAGGACAGGCTATCATAAATATCAGATGAACTGGTTTATTGTCTAAAGATTTGAATTCAATTCCTTGAGAGGATTTCCCCAAAGCGACAGTCAGTTCCATTACCGTATCGGAACGGGCATGCGGTATAGCTATAAATCCTCCTATAGCCGTACTTTCTAATGCTTCTCTTGTATTTACGGCTTTTATAAATACATCCTCATTTTTAATTATTTCCGCTTTTTTGAATTTAGAAGCCATTTCTTTAATCACGCCTTCCTTATCCTTGGCTTGAAGTTCAGGTATAATCAGGTCTCTTTCTATAACTGCTGTCAGCATCTTTTCTCCATTCATATTATCCAACTTTAAGTTTCAATAAATGGGAATTATATGTATTGTGTCGATTATATGTCAAATCTCGCCACTACAGGCAAGCGTTATTATGTTTATTTGTTTTACTTTGGCTTTCCGAAGCTCTTTTGCGCACTCGTTTGCAGTTGCGCCGGTCGTAAAAACATCATCTATGAGAAGGATTTTCTTATTCTCTAAAATCCCAGGATTCTTAACCTTAAAAGCTCCTTTTATATTTTTTAATCTCTCCCTGCCCAAAAGCGCGGTTTGAGAAAAAATATTTTTGTGTTTTATCAATTTGTTGGATAAAACAGGTATGCCTGTTTTTTTACTCACTTCACAAGCCAAAAGTTCAGTCTGATTATAACCTCTTTTTAATTTCTCATGCCAATGCAAAGGAACCGGAACGATAAAATCAGATTCTTTTAAAAACGGTTTTTGGAAAATTATTTCCGTAAAAAATCCCGCCAAAAATCTATCTAAATAATCATTTTTGCTGTATTTAAAAAGATGAATAAGTTCTTTGAATACTCCGTCATATATGGCAACGTGAAAAGCCTTGTTAAAAAAAATCTTAGAATTTCTATTGCACTTGGAACAAATAGCCGAATTGGACGGCCTGCCGCATTTTTCGCATATAGAAGTAATGACAAACTTTATTTTTTTAAAGCAACCCGAGCAAATATATTCGTTGTTTGATTCTTCCGCAGAAAAAAGCGAATTGCAAACAACGCACTTCAGCGGATAAATAAGATTGATATAAGACCTGCAAAACTTGCGAATAATTTCAAACACAGACTCGTTTATTAACTAAACTATCCATTATATTTTTTTGTTACGGTGGAGCAGACCGGGATTGAACCGGCGACCTCATCCATGCGAAGGATGCGCTCTCCCAGCTGAGCTACTGCCCCAATTGCACATTCTACTTAAATGCCAAAACAACTGTCAAACCTCCCGCTTGCCCGCCTCTGGGCGAAGCCAAGGGTTTGCTCAAAGCGGGCAGGGCGCATAAAAGCATCAAGAGGTTTGAAGAATTTCTTATTACCCGTCTGCTTGCTTCGCATCGAAGCGGGCAGGACCGCTGAGGTTTTCACTAAGAAGGTGCTTTCTTCCAAAGCCCGTTGGAACACGATATCTAAAAAAACTAAACTATTCTTAGATAAATGTATGATTCCAAAACCGAAACCCTATACCCATAATTAGAGTTATTGCTCATCCCAAGAGAGCGCCATTTTACATTTCTAATCTGATTCTCTAGTTACATTTGAAGCCTGCGGACCTTTCTCGCCCTTTGTGACTTCAAACTGAACTTTGTCTCCTTCCCGCAATGTTTTGAACCCGGCGCCTTGAATAGCGCTATAGTGCACAAAACAATCTTCGCTTCCGTCTTCAGGGGTAATAAATCCATACCCTTTCTTTTCGTTGAACCATTTTACTGTTCCTACTGCCATATTTCTGTCACCTCCCTTTTTTCTATATACAGCCCCGCCTCTACAATCCGCGGCACATAATATTTACTAATCTATTAAAGCTTCAGATACCCTTCGCCCTTTCATATATAAAGTAACATCTGTCCATAGCCCAGATATTTCAAGCTTTCATTCACGTAATTAGACAAGAAATTTTACAAAAGCGGATAAAAAAATACCGCGAGGGAAATCCAACTTTCTCCCTTCACGGTTTTGAAATCGTTTCCGCCTTCTGCCCCTCTGTTTCTAATTCTTACTGATACCAATTTAACTATATCCTATAATATTATTGCGAGATTCTAAACAGATAATTTTATTTTGTCAAGCCCTTAATATAATTTATATTCTTTCCATATGCACTATATAGAAAAATATATTTAAACCTCTAAAAATGAATTGTCATAAAAAAAGTGTAAGCTTGCTCGTCTATGAATCTGCCCTCCAATCCAATTGTTGCATTTTCGGTACATATAAATTCGCAACCCAAAAAAATTCCGACTTTATTTGCGCTATTTAACATTTTTTCAGTATCTATGCCGCCTGCTTTTGTCTTTAGTGAAGTTTTTACATCCGAATATTTTATTCCGCCATATCCTATGAAATTTTCTGTCAGCCCACTCAAACCTAAAGCCGCTTGCCATTCCTGATAATTGCAACCTAAAGATACATTGGCATCATCTCGGGAAAAACTAACACCATCAATTTTAACCTTGCCCACATCCGGGTTAGTTTGGCGATATTTTACATCCAGCCCCAATCCTAATCTATCCGTTATTTTATGAACCAAAATCGTAGTTCCTGCTCCCCAAGTAAACGCATCCTCTGTTATATATTTAATATCTACGCCATCAACTTCTTGTTTGAATTCTCCGTCAAATAAAGTGCCCAATAAAATATACGGTTGAACCCTATCATTCATGAATATCCCTGTAGCCTTCAAAGTAGCCCAATTGGACCGAGTAATTTGAGCATCATTTTGCAATTCTCTATCCGTAACAAAATCCCCTTCAAAAGTAATATTTGCAGGGTTTTTTGAATCAATCTGCACGCTAAGCAAAGGCCTGCCAGGGACATGAACAGGAGCGCTAGAACTTCCAAAAGGGAAACTTATAACCAAACCTTGGATTAACAAAAAAATTAAAAATTTCTTAATCATAACTCCTTCACTTAAAATATGATTATTTTCTGACTCGTTTCTGCTAAGCTGAATTACTTTTTTCTTTCGGAACATCCACATTTATTTCTTTCTGTATAATCTCGTCAAGCTTTTCCAAAGAAATAGATAAGGGCCTTCCCTCTTTGCTTTTCGACAAAAGCTCAGGAAGATTACCTTTAATAACGCTGTCCGCCGCCCAAACGTTATAGACCATAGATTCCGTAGCTAGGTCTATATCGTATCCCTTTAATATAGCAAGAAAGATTCCCTCGTTGTTAGTAATTTCTTCCCAATCCTTCCCATCAAAGTAACTGTCTTTTTTTATCTGATGAGCAACTTTCCAAGTAAAAGAAAAAACCGGCATGTCCGGAGGAGTCAATGCTAAAAGATACCAACGTCTCGTAAATGTTCCGTCTTTTAAGGGAATAATCTTCATAAAATAAAAATTAATATGAACTCCCACCAAATCATTTGCTCTTAAATTCGTTACGCGAAATAAAAGTGAGGCAACGCCTTCATGTTCATCAAAGGCGATGTTTTTGCTGAAATGTATCCTAATGCGAGCGCGACTCAATCTTGCAAAAGTCAAAGCGGTAAAAACACCCATAAACATAAGTCCGACCACAGCTTCCAAGCCCGCGATAACTCGACCTAACCCCACTGCTCTTATATCGCCGTACCCAAGCGTAGTAATGGATGCTATGCTGAAAAATAACGCATCCCAAACACTAACCCAAGTTCCATAAACATTTGAGTAACCCAATTTGAGAGTATTGGTGAAATAATAAAACAAGCCGAAAAGAAGAGTTACAAGTAACAGGAACAAAATAGTCCAGAAAATAAAAAGAGACCACGACAGAGATACCAAATAATGATAGGTATCCTCTTGAAATCCTTTACCCAAAAAATTCTTTTCAGGGGCGAGGATAGCTACAAGTTTTTCATACCCCAATCTCTTGTCTTTTTTATTCACAAAACCTCAAACTGAAAAAACTTTATACGATAATTTAAAAACTCAAAAGATTTTTAAAAATCTGCCTACTCACAACTTACCGCTTAATTCTTTTGAAGTTATTTCATATCCAGATATTGTTGTAAGTTGTCCCATGTTTCTTTGCCCACAACACCATCAGCTTTAAGTCCATTTGCTTCTTGGAAATTCTTTACAGATTGAATTGTCTGCGGACCCATTTTCCCATCAATTTTCCCCGGGTCAAAACCCGCGGTGTAAAGCGCTAATTGGACTTTCTTTGTAAAATCATCCGTTACTAATGCAGTTTTTACTTCGGTTGTAGCTATGCCTTTTAAAGACTGTAATTCGCTTGATAAAGCCGTAATTTTAGTTTCCAAATCCATCGTTCTGTTCTTTTCTCGAGAAAGAGAATTCTGTAAACTGTCTAATTTTGATTTGGTTTCTTGAGATAATCGCTCAACACTCATCTTGTAAGCGTCTCTTTGCATTGCAAGCGTTTCATTTTCCTGTCTCAATCGGTCAACTTCACCTTTTAAATTTTTTTCGCTAACAGGAGCTTTCATTGTAGCGCAACCCGAAAATACCAAAACCAAAAACAACAACACTATAAAAGTTGCAATTTTCATAAATACCTCCTTTACATATTTACCCCTTAGATAAAAGGGACTGGTTTTAGAAGCGATATTTTAAAATTCTATATTCGGGATTATATCACAAACAACAATTTTTGATATCAAACATTTGATAGGTTTTACCGTCGCAAAATTACATTAATTTTTCATCCGCAAAGCTGAAATACCTGTCATCGCCAATTATTATATGGTCAACCGCTTTTATATTAAGGGTGTTGCTTGCCTGGATAAACTGACGGGTAAAATTCTTGTCTTCCGCACTTGGGTTTGGGTCTCCGGATGGATGATTATGAAAACATATAATTGACGAAGCAAAACTCTCGATAGCTCTATGCAGTATCTCTCTTATTATAGGATTTGCTTCGTTCACGGTCCCTTGTTCGATTTCCGCTATGTCTATTATCATATTTTGAGAATCAAGAAGCAGAACTTTAAAAATTTCATACTTTAAATCCCTCATTCTCGGCATAAGAATCTGCGCCGCATCTTTGGAAGTTCTTATTTTGGGTCTGGTTTCTTTTACCTCGTCTTCTCTAAACCTTCTTCCAATTTCTATCGCCGCTCTTATTTGAGATATCTTTGCTTTCCCGACTCCTTTAAACTCTTTCCACGCAGACATATCGGTATGAGACATGTTCCTGAAAGTTTTGAATTTCTTCAAAATCTTTCTTGCCAAATCTATTGCGCTGTCTCCCTTTACCCCTGTTCTTAATAAAATTGCCAAAAGTTCCGTATTGGATAATTTATGTTCGCCTTCTTTCAATAATCTTTCACGAGGCCTGTCTTCTTCAGGCCAGGATTTTATACCGGAAATAAGATATTCTTTATGATTTTGTGATTTTTTCATGTTTAATTATTAAAAAGAAAATTCTCGTCTAAAATATTCAATAAAATTGTCCTTAGTTATGGAGCAAACATCCCTTTGTCTTTTCCTTGACCTATGCTAGACCGGTTATAGAGAAAAGAAATACCCACAAACAAAACACCCAATACAATAAAAGTAATAATCTTAAATATGACATCCAATCCTCCAAGGTCGACGAAAATGACTCTTTTTAAGGTTATAGCAAGCATCAATAATCCTCCCAGACGTTCTGTTTTATTTTCGTCAAGGATTCCTATTAATATTATTAAAACACTTGCAATACCCAAACTCAGTGAAATCCATTGTAGATTAAAATATTGGAAGATTGCATATATCAACAGTATTATTCCCGCCCAGAAAACAAGATGCTCTTCCTTTTCAAAGAGCAAAATAATCCTCTTGCTTTTATTAAGATATTTCATAATAAAGTAAATCGCAAAAAACATCAGGACATTAGCCCCGATGATACCCCATTTTAAAAGACTTGAAGGAGTGCAAATATTTTCTATTATAAAGACGCCAGCCGCAATCAATAAAACTAAATAAACATATACTCTAAAACGTCTCAGACGCAAAATAACACTCATACCTAATAAGACAAGACCTTCCACAGACAATATCAAAGCTATCCACGGTTGTTTTATAATTGATAAAAGCAAACATGTAAGATAAATAAATGAAGCCGTAGAAAAAATATGGTCAATGCCTTCTTCGTTTTTGTCAAATTCTAAATTTATTTTTGTACGTTGCATTAGACAAAAACACGCCGCCATCGAAATAGTTGCCCAAAGGAACATAAATTCATACCATGTCCAAATAAAACCCAAGAATTGCACATTCGCCATTCTTCCGCAACATGATAGAAAGACTAACCAGAAAGCTATATACACAGATAAAACATAACTTAGATAGCGAAATATTTTTTCCTTGAAATGTATCCCGACAAACAATAAAAACGGAATTTCTATCAACCATATAAGCAGAGTTGAGGTTTGTAAAAATTTCAAAGGGATTGAAACTGTAATGATAAAAACGGCGGCGATAACATCGCTGAAATACAACTTTTCGCGCCCTATTTTCTTCGTCACCAAAGCCGAGACTAAATACGCCACCCCCACACTGAGAACCAGAGCAAACCGTTGGTTATAAAATAGTTTAAGAATTAAAGGATAGGCAAGAATGCTATATAAAGCAATATTCCCAAAATTAGTCACAGCAATAAGCTCATTTAATTCTGGTTTTTCAAATGTTCTTGCAATGTGAGCTCCTGCAGAAAAAACCAACCAATATGCTGTTAGGAAAATTAAGTTCATTAAAAGATTATAGTCAGGAGTTACCATACCGAAAAGAACAGTTTGACTAGTTGAAGCAGCAATATTTGGCATAACCCAGACGTAATGAATCCCATAGGTCAAGATAATACCCAAGATGAAGGTTTTCACCCATTTGAAATTATAAACTAAGAAAAAAATCACTAATGCCAATAGCATGCAACTGATAACTGTGAAACTAGTTATCTGTCCTAAGGTCGCCGTTAAATACGCAATAAAAAGTGTTATCGACATCATCCCTTCGGACTTATACTTTAAAACATGGATCATCATACCAATAACCACAAGAGCTAATAAAAACAGCCCCATTATCTGATTCTGTATAATCCGAGAAGCTTGGAAATGATGCATAGCATAAGTTGTAAAGTAAACCAAAGCCCATCCGCCTCCCAAAAGAACGCGACCAAAATTAATAAATTTTTCTTTGTTCTCTAATTTAAACCCAAAAGAAAATAAAATAGCGCTTACTAAATAACCGAAGGCAATCTTTAGAAACGGCCCAAAATACTTAAAGGTATAACTAATCAAAAATCCTATGCCTAATGTCAAAACAACAATGCCTATTTTATTTAGCCAATTCCTCCCAAAATCTAATTCCATATCAGAAGTTTTTCTTGCGATAACAACTGTTTCATCTTTTCTGATAGGAGGAGCTTTAATCGGCGGAGAGCTAATTGCTTCAGTTTTTTCAGTATTTTTTTCTGCTATGTCGATTGCTGGCTCTACAACTTCTTTCTTTCTCATTAATGATTCCAAGCTATCCACTCTCCGCTGTAAATTAGACAATGAACTTTCAACATTATCTAACTGTTTTTTAACATCTTCGGGATTCATGGGAAATAGTCTCCTTTTATTTAGTATTTGTCATTATAACTATAATGTGGGAATTATCAAGAACTTTGACTATTTCAAGGGGTAGTTTCTCGCTAAACGGGAATTATTTTAATTTTTCATGAATCTCGGGCATCAGTTTGCTGGGATTGATTCCCTGAGGACATTTTTCATCGCATTGACCGCATTGTGTGCAGACATTAGCACGATTGGCTTCGGGAACAAAATGCGTGTATGCAAAATGAGAGGCGGATATATCGTCATATATAATACCGCTGTTATAGAGTTCCAGAATCCAGGGGATATCCACACCCTGAGGACAGAGGAGACAATAACCACATTTCGTACAGGGAGCAACAGCCCGCTTTAAGAATGCAGAGCGTACTCGCTTGATAAATTCCATGTCTTCAGGTAACAGTGACTGGGTGCTGAGCGATTCGACTGTTTGCAGGTTTTCATTAAGCTGCTGCATACTGCTCATGCCGCTAATCACTGAGGTGACTTCCGGCTGATTCCATAACCATTGTAATGCCCATTGTACAGGAGAACGCTTAGTGCCATATTCTTCAAACACTTTCTGCACTTCAGCAGGTGGGTTCGCAAGCCTGCCGCCTAGTAAGGGCTCCATGACAATAACAGCAAGTCCTTTAGATGCGGCATAGTGCAGGCCTTTAGTGCCTGCCTGATTTTCAATATCCATATAGTTATACTGAATCAGGCAAAAATCCCAATGCTCGTAGCCGTCAACAATTAGTTTGAATGATTCGCAATTGTCGTGGAACGAAAACCCGAGGTGTCCTATCCTTCCGTCTGCTATGGCTGCCTCGGCTTTTTTCAGAAGGTCAAATTTGAGCACGACATTGTCCCACCTTTTTTTGTCAATTCCGTGCAGTAGATAAAAATCGATATGTTCGGTTTGCAATTTTTTTAACTGTTCGTTAAGGAATTTGTCAAAGTCGCCGGGCGAGTTAACAGACCACAACGGTGATTTTGTCGCCAGCTTTACTTTGCTTCGATATCCATCGCCAAGAGCTTTGCCTGTAATGATTTCACTGTTACCATTGTGATACGGATATGCGGTATCAATATAATTCACGCCGCGATCAATTGCAGAACGAATTAGCCGCACAGCCTCTTTTTCATCTACTTCACCGCTACGAGATTTGTTGTCTTGTGTAGGAAGACGCATACAGCCTAAACTCAACGCAGATATCTGATAATCAAGTTTTCCGAATTTTCTGTACTTCATAAAAAAATTGCACAGTATAAATATTATGTCTGGGTATTTTGTAATCCCCCCTTGATTTTAAATTTGCTATGCTCTTACCTCATCAAATTCCAAATCAAAACAGGGGGGATGATTTTTTGCTTTTGGCAAAAAATCAGGGTCCCACTGATTAAGCAATGAGGGAATCCTCTCTTTTATTCGCTGTTTATTATTATACTATAATATAAGAATTATCAAGAAATTTGGCTATTTTGAAAGGTAATTCCTCGCTTAATTTGTCTTAATTGTCCCGTCTTTTTTGGCTAAAAAATGCGTAAGTATCGGGGAAATAAAGAGATAGAACTGTCCATCTCTTTGCAACTAGACATTAGTGCTTAACTGTGAGAAAGATAGGTATAAACTAATAGGTAAGAATATGGAAAGGGTAGAGAAATTTCCAAACTATTATTTGTATTTATCCATGGCTAAGCCTTTTGATTTTGTTTGATTTGGTTGAGTAGCTGTTCAGATTCTCCACTATATCTACCCTTGGGAGATATTTTAATATTGCTAGCCGGTGAAGTCTTCTTCCGGCTCAATCCCCGCACCTCTAACATGCTTGTTGTTTTGACAAATTTCAATAATTACTTTATTATATATTCAACAATAAAAAAAAACGGCTGATAATGATTAGCCGTTTTTTCTGCCTTTAGTCGGATAAAAATTCTTAAAATTGTTGTTATCTGATTGTTCATAAATTTTAATCATAAATTTACATGTAAAGGGGTGTTATTATGCGTGAAAAAAACAATCGGCAACGTATTGAGGCGTTTATTGACCGAAAAACGAAGAAAAAATCCAATTGGTTTGATTGGAGATGGCAGGTTGCGCATACTGTGCGGGATTTGGAGACAGCTGAAAATCTATTGGGCCTGAAATTAAAAAAGGATCGTCGGGAGCAGATTAAAAAGACTGTCGAAAAATTTCCAATTGCCATTACGCCGTATTATTTATCACTGATTGATACTAAAAATGTTGATTATGATCCAATTTTCATGCAGTCTTTCCCGTCAATTCATGAATTGGATTCATGCCCAAGCGAAATGTCAGACCCTCTTCAAGAAGATCATGATTCGCCAGTAAAAGGAATTACCCATCGATATCCTGATCGAGTGCTTTTTTTAGTTAGTAATTTATGTTCTATGTATTGTCGGCATTGTACGCGTAAACGCAAGGTTGGGGATCGCGATTATATTCCGAATAAAGCGCAGATCAAAAAAGGTTTGGCATATATTCGTAACACAAAACAGGTCAGGGATGTTTTATTATCCGGAGGGGACCCATTAATGCTTTCGGATGATTATCTGGAATGGATACTTTCAGAATTGCGTAAGATTCCGCATGTAGAAATTATAAGGATCGGAACGCGTATGCCGGTTGTGCTTCCATATCGAATCACAAGCACCCTGGTAAAAATGTTGAAAAAATATCATCCTCTATGGATTAATACGCATTTTAATCACCCTCGTGAGCTTACTGAATCGTCGAGAGAAGCTTTGCGTAAATTGGCTGATGCCGGAATTCCACTAGGAAATCAAACAGTATTGCTTTCTGGTATTAATGATTGTCCGCGCATTATGAAGATATTGGTTCAGCGATTGCTAATAAATCGGGTGCGACCTTATTATTTATATCAATGTGATCTTTCAGAAGGTCTAATGCATTTTCGCACACCGATAGGTAAAGGGATTGAGATTATGGAAAATTTGATCGGTCATACAACGGGAATGGCTGTGCCAACGTATGTGATTGACGCTCCAGGGGGCGGAGGGAAGATCCCGGTAATGCCCAATTATCTGATTTCCTGGTCAACAAATAAGGTGATTCTGAGAAATTATGAAGGCGTTATTTGTACGTATAAAGAGCCGGACTCTTATGAGCCGATTTTTTGTGATCGCAAATGTGATGATTGTAAATTACAGTTGAATCTGGAAGGCGCACATGAAGATAAGGCTGTGGGAATCCGTAAACTGATTGATGACTATAACGATACGACTTCATTAACACCGCAAGGTACAGAACGTATAAAAAGGCGTAATAAAAAATCTTAAAGTATTGATGATGGAATGGGACAAAATAGAAGTATTCGGAAAGTCTAAAGTTCAGCATGGAAAATTAAGTGATCGTGTTTATTTGATGAAGCTGAACGAGGAAGACATGCCCGGCATTATTAAGATGTTGGAGTGTTTAGTAAAAGACAACGCCTATTCAAAAATTTTTGCTAAGGTTCCTGAAAAGCGCAGGCATGATTTTGAAAATTTCGAGTTTCAACAAGAAGCACATATCCCTAATTTTTTTAAGGGTCGAGAAGACGGGTTTTTTATGTCCAAGTTTTTTAATGGACGAGATGTTTTGTCATCCCCACAGAAAATCGATGCGATTATCCAATTAGCCAAAGAAAAATCCGGTACAGCTCATTTCTTTAAGGAGGATTTTAAATATGAAATCCGCAAGGCGATTCCCGAAGACGTTGGCCAGATGTGTTCTGTATTTAAGAAAGTATTTGATTCGTATCCGTTTCCGATTTTTGATCCTGAGTATATATCAAGCACCATGAGCGATAATATTGATTATTATGTGGCCTGTGAAAAGGGGCAGATTATTTCTATATCATCTGCTGAAATTGACAAAGAGCAAAAGAACGCTGAAATGACTGATTTCGCGACATTGCCGCCATACAGGTCCCAGGGAATCGCACAAAGACTCCTGCAGAACATGGAAAAGAATTTGGTAGTTAAAGGTGTTCTGGTTGCTTATACTATCGCCAGGGCTTTATCAGCTGGCATGAATATCACTTTCGCCAAGCATCATTATCAGTTCGGCGGAACGCTTGTTAACAATACTAATATCTCGGGAAAGATTGAGAGCATGAACGTCTGGTATAAATTATTATAGTATGAAATTTATACCCTTCATGGTAGTTTTTCGGTGGTGTTGATATTTTGATTTTTAATATTGGTAGCCAATTAAGCGCATGGTGCAAATATTATATCTGGCGATTGTTGTACCATATAATTATATGGTTTTTAACGAACTTCGGTAAAGCTTCATAATTAATTTAAGAAGGGACCGATGCTGAAATACTGGGAGTTTAATCAAAGAAATGTATTCAGCGAATTCTTGTCTTTTCTGGGCAGAATTTTAAAGCTACCAAGTGAATTAACAGCAGAAAAGTAAAATTGATGCTTTAAAAAATACCTGGTTTATCACTTCAAAAAGCATGTGTATAATTTTTGCACCGGTCGAGACTGAGGATGAAAAAAGAATCGTGATTCATAATTCGTCTAAAGAGCCCATTGAATTTTCCATGGCAGAGCTTACGGTGTCCGTTGAAGAGCTTGTTTATTCAAGCAATAATATGGATTTCAAAGGAGAAGATAGGATTCAGATTCCAGCTCAGAGGACTTTGATCTTTAAATAATTTTAAGAGCTGACATAAAAAGATTCATCTCATTGTATTTTCTAATACAAAGATGAATCTTTTTACCGGGGTCTATTTCCTAATATATCTTCGGAATATGCCCGCAGTATTTCGCCGACACTCCATGCTTGAGCGTAACAACCTCTTGAAATGATTGGTTCATTTCCATCAAAAATCTCTGCAATAGAACCAATACACCCATCCTGCAGATGGTCCTCCAAAGGTTCAATCAGCCTTTTTGCAAATGCAATACTTTCCTCTGAATAATGATGAACTTTACAATAAGCTGTTATCAAACCTCCAAGAGGGAAGGCCCAGGTAGTTCCCTGATGATAGGCCTTATCCCGATTTATTAATCGGCCCTTATAAATTCCTTTATATTCCGGATCCATAAAAGATAAACTTCTTAGACCATAACTGGCATATAGATGTGCTAGAACAGTCTGAACAACTTTTTTGGACCGATTTTCATCCAACATCGTATAGGGCAAAGATACTGCCCAGATTTGATTGGGACGGATTTTAGAATCATTTTCATCTACGACGTCATACAGGCAATTGGTGGATTTGTTCCAGAATCTTTGGTTAAACGCCTTTTTTACTTTTTCCGATAACAGCCGGTAGTGCGCCGGGTCCTCATTATATGTATTTGATAGATTCTCCATTACCTTTAAAGCGTTGTACCATAGAGCGTTGATTTCAACAGGTTTTCCGTGTCGAGGTGTAGCGACCCATTTATCGACACGAACATCCATCCAGGTGACCTGGTCCAAACCTGAACCGGCTTTTATTAACCCATCTTCATCCATACCGATTGAGAATAAAGTGCCTTTTTCGTAAGCCAGTATAATTTCCTTGAGTCTATAAAAGATTTCTTTTCGAATGAAGTCGTAAGATTCAGGCTTGGGGCAGTATTTTAAGTATTGATCGACAGAGTTAAAATACCACAGGGAAGCATCTGCCGAATTATAGAGAGGGGCGCTTCCATCATCGGGAAACATATTTGGAACAAGACCATTTTGAACATATTGAGCAAAGGTTGCCAGAATTTCCCTGGCATCTTTAAACCGTTTTGTTACCAGAGTCAAACCCTGAAGAGCAATCATTGTATCCCGTCCCCAGTCTGCAAACCAGGGAAATCCAGCCAAGATTGTTTTTAAACCAGTGGATTTTCTATAGACAATAAACTGATCGGCAGCTTTAATCAATTGTTGAGCAAAAGGATCCTTTTGGTCTGATAGCTTTATCAAGTCTTGTATGCGGTTTGAAAATTGATTAATAATTGCGGTACCATTGACCGGCATATCTTTTTCGATACTGCAAATCATTGAAAAGGTAATTTTTTCAAAGGGCTTGAGAGTTATTTCCACATCATAAGGAGTATAATGATTATCAATAGCGCTCATACCCGTTGCAATTTCGGTTGGATAGGTCATATCTTCATCAAAAATTTTAGTCCTGGGCCGGAACTCGCCGATTTCACTGTAAAATTGAATCTGTATGTTGGAATTGGCTTTTGGGACCAATTTCAGGATTTGATTGTCTATAGCAGTCTTAAAATTAAGCTGATCTATTCGAATGCATTCATTATGATCTCTGAAATTAAAAAGAGGTGTAAATACTAATTCTGCGTCAGACTGACCGTTGATCAGGTTATATTGAATAACTACCGTATTTTTACCAGGTTCCATGACAATGGTTTTATCCATAAAAAAATCTTCCACCTGGTATCGAAAGACAGGATAATCCTCGTAAATAAAGCGTTGTAAATGTTTTTGACCTTCCTCAAGACAATCCGGACGTTTAGTGGTATTAAAGTCATAGGAACGGCTGGCTAATTTAATCATTTCGTTTATTCTGGAAAGAATAAGAGTTCTTTGGATCGGCGGATGTAGACTTGCAATCAGTAAGCCATGGTGTTTTCGGGTGTTGGCATTGATAATAGAACTGTTGCAGTAACCGCCAATACTGTTTGTGACAGCCCATTCTCTTTCGATACCTTCTTCGAAAGTTTTCCAGCAACCTTTTCCAAATTTCATTATTGAACTCCTTTCAACAGGGTAATTGGAATACTTATTATGCTACATAAAGGCAAAAAATTATTAGATACAATAAATAAAACAGGGGTATTAAGCCCCTGTTTTATGTTATAAATTATTATTGGATGTTAATTCTTTGTCGTGAACGTCCATTCTTTTTCTTCTTCTAACAGTATTCCCCCGTTTACTGCTGCGATGTTGTTATCAAGTTTTATAGTATATGTAGTATTGGATAAGAAACCATCTTCAGGAATAAAATAAACAATTGAACCGCTCCATACAAATTTACCTTCAATAGCCGGATCTATTGTAAACGCTTCCAATATATCCCTTGTATTCATGTCCTCACTAAATTCAATTGTGATTATTGTATCCAATGATACATTTTTCGAATTATCAGCTGGTGATACTTTTTTTATCACTGGTCCGTCAGTTACAATTGCTTGTGGTTCTTCAGAGCCTCTGCCGTCCACATATATCACACCGCCATAAGGAGGCACATTAACCTTAATGACCCCATCTATATCATTATAATTAATGACTTTTATATTTTTATTCATCATACTATGGGTTTCTTCATCAGCACTAAAGATTTGCTTAACAGTATTTCCTGATTTTAGACCAATTTGCCATACAGGTATGTATACTTCCTGTTCGGTTGAATTATTATTAACAACAACAATTACTTTATTGTCTAAATCCCACCTTGCATAAGCATATACAATTTCATCAGAATTCATATATAAAGAAACCAGTGAAGCGGTTTTTATTGATGAATATTCTTTATGTATAGAAATTATATCCTTATAGAATGATAATAATTCTTCATCCTCACTACCCCATGGATATGTTCTTCTGCAATCCGGGTCGGTCCAGCCAAAAACTCCAGCTTCATCGCCATAATATAAAGTAGGTGCACCAGGTAATGTCATTTGCATAATGACACCCTCTTTTAGAATACCCTTATTAATATTTTCGTCAGCTGATCCCGGATGGGATATATTATTTCTGTTTCTATCTTCGTCTATTTGGCTTGAAGTTCTTGTTAGAAATCTTGAATGGTCATGGTTATCAAGCTGGTTCATAGCTGTTTCAAGAGATGGATAGGGTAATATTGCCATCCTCTCTCTCAGACTTGCTTCAAATGCTTCTACATTGTTATGTAAATTTCCATCATAACTGTAACTGTGTTTTTCGAGACCGGTTAAATACCAGCTAATAGGGTCAAAAAAGGCATCATAGTTCATTATTGTATCCCATTCGTCACCCATAAGCCAGGATGACGCATTGCCGTATACCTCACCCAAAATTACAGCTTCCGGGTTGGCTTCTTTTACTCTTTCTCTTAACATTTTATAAAATTCATGATTATATGCAGGAGAATGTCCTAATTCAGCTGCAACATCAATTCTCCATCCATCTGCTTTATACTCTGGTCCAACCCACATTCCGGCAATACTCATAATCTTTTCTACCAGATTATCTGATCCCTCAAAATTTAATTTTGGCAATGTTTTATAGCCTGCCCATGCTTCATATGTCTCGTTATTCGGCCATGTATCCTCACCGAACGCAAAATAATCAATAAATGGAGAACCTTCTGATTCATAAGCTCCTGGTCCTTCACTATCAGGATAAATGTTCTCTCTATCCATCCATTTATTAAATGAACCACAATGATTAAAGACACCATCTAAAATTATTTTTATGCCCATTTCGTGAGCTTTGGTAATTAGTTCCTTCATTTTTTCATTGCTAGCTTCAAGATTTTCTTCTGATGTTGTTCTTATTATGTATTTTGTGGCATCTTTATTTACGGTTGAAGCATTTTCCATAACCCCATTTTCATAATTTGGATCTTCTTCAGGGTCAATAACTTCTCCTCCATCTTTAACAATAACTCCGAGATGCGGATCAATATAATCATAATCTTGTGTATCATATTTATGATTTGATGGAGATACAAAAACCGGATTAAAATAAATTCCATCTATTCCCAATTCCTTTAAATACTCAAGTTTTTGAATAACACCCTCTAGGTCACCGCCATAAAATTCTCTTGTCCTATTACTGCCTTCATCGTAAGGCGTGGTGCTATCCGGTACCTGATTCCAGTCATCAACAAATACAGCCGACCAGTTATCGTACATATATTCATTATCAACAACATCATTGCTGGTATCGCCGTTAAAAAATCTATCCGGAAATATATGGTATAAAACCGCACCCTTCATCCAATCCGGAGTTTTGAAATTTGGTATTATTTTGAACTGGAATGAACTCTCCGGTGCGTTATCCTCAACGCCTATTCTCGAATAGTAAGCTCTATTTGCATACTGTTTAATTTCATAGTAATAATACACAATATCCTTTGAAGGTGGTATTTGGGCAAAATAATAATCAAATTCACCAACCGGTTTCCCTTTTCTCATTATTATACTTTTAAAATTTGCAGCATCAGTGTCATAATGTAGATATACCTCACTTGCATTATCTTTCTTTGTTCTTATTTTTACTGTGACAATATCATTTTCAGTAGGTTCTTTTGGGTTCATATAAAGGGAGGAACCATCACTATAAATGAATTCAAGTGCAAGACCGCCGCTGGCTGTGCCGGGTAATTTATTAGATGAGCAGCTGCAAAGCATTAATATCATTGGTAATGCTAAAATTACTTTAGCTATTGATATCAATTTATTCGTTTTCATATCGTCTCCTTAATAATTAGTTATTAATATGGTTCATATATTTTGCCTTTTTCAGCCATTTCCTCATCCCATTTTACTACCTTGTCTTTATCCGGAGTAAATACCGGATTTGAATTATCATCAGGGAACTCATCCAATACAATCCAGGCAAGTTTTAATCTTTCGGCAATAGCACTTTCCGATTGAACTCTATATGGATTACCGTCATCGAAAGCAAAATATACTTTTGAATCACTTTTTTCAAAAATCATTAATATAGAATAAATTCCATCCCCAGCAGCTGTATCCCCATGAGTTCCATCATCATACATATCGTAATTAGGCCAGTTGCCCCCGCTTGTTGCTCTTAAGGTTTCGGTATCATACGTAAATGTTCCTTTAATTCTTAATGGTGGAACAAAATTTTCTTCTGGATGCTCTTTATCTACCCATACGCCCCTTAGAGTATTGGTATCGACTTCAATTAGGACATCTGCAGTTGTTTCCATTGCTCCTACTTCCAGGATACTAATAATCTTTGACCTGGTAATAGTATTCTCGCCGTCTGTAACAGTAACATTTACTATTACATTTCCTACTTCTTCCAGAGCAACAAAATCCGCTTCGCCGTTAATTTGAGTCTCTAATATTTCACCCTTGCTGGCGCTCCATTTAAATTCAGGGATTATTCCCTTTGGCAGATCAACTTTGCATGAAAGTTCTAGTATTTGTCCAGCCTCGACACTGTCTGAACTTGATTTGAATTTAGCAGAGGATACATCTTTAACAGAAACGTCATTAGATGAGCAGCTGCAAAGCATTAATATTATTGGTAACGCTAAAATTACTTTAATTATTGATAACAATTTATTCGTTTTCATATCATCTCCTTAATAATTAATGTGGTTCATATTGAATTACTATTATTAAAAGCAAAATATACTTTCAAGTCATTTTTATTAAAAATTACTAGCATAGAATAAATTTTATTTCCGGCAGTTTTATTATCATATGTTCCGTCCTAACACATGTTCGCTGTTATAGATGACAAGAAACTATCATGCGAAGTTATGGTTTAGTTGAAATTATAATGCAAATAAATTAATTTATCTATGATATATTCACTCCGTACTATCTAACACTAGTTGAGTAATTTAAGATTATTTTATTTATTTTCTACACTAAATATTATTGGTTTTGATATTAATTTTACTTTATTATTATTAACTTCAAAAGCATATCCATCTATTTCATTTACATACCTGCCATCTTTAATCTTTAATACTCCTGGTTTTTCAATAGGTTCTGCTGTCAAGTCAAGCTCGCCTACTTTACTTTCAACATTAAAAACACCAATCATAATTTTATTTTCATATGTGTATGTTGCATAAATAACTCCGTTTACATTGGGTTTATGGATCCTGTAATTTCCATATGCAAAAATTTTTTCTTTCTTAATAATAGATAATTTTTTAATCAATTCAACATAATCACCGGAAAGGTTTTCCCAATTTACTTTATCCACATCAAATAAAGAAGGAGCATTTGAATCTTTTGCTTCCTGACCTGCATATAGTAAAACAGAACCTTTTTCAAAGAAAAAAAAGCCGGTCCATACATTAAGCAACTCATCATTTGGAATTATTGATTTTGCTCGAGGGTTATCATGATTTTCTAAAAATCTCAATTTGACATAATTTTCAGGATAAATATATTCTTGAATTCTTTTTCTCTCTAAAAGCTTATCTAAAGAACCTGCTCCGTTAAAATAATCCAAAAACTCATCATGTGTATCATAGTCATAAGTTATATCGAATGCCTTATAAACTTCACAGTCCGAGGCCGCATAAAAACCGCAATCCTTGAGACGCTTTAAAAATTTAGGATGAACCGTTTCGGCAAGCAATATTATATCAGGATTGACTTCTTTGATTTGTTTTCTTGCCTCAACCCAAAACTCAACCGGTACCAATGAAGCAACATCACATCTGAACCCATCGATACCCATTTTTACCCATTTTTTGAGTGTCTTAATTTGTTCTTTCCATAAATCAGTATTTGAATAATCCAAATCAATAACATCAAGCCATTCATTAACCTTATTACCAAAATTACCTTCTAATGTTTTATAAAAAAATTCAGGATGATTATCACGATATATTGAATCATAAGAAGTATGGTTATAAACTACATCAATCATAACTTTCATATCATGATTATGTATTTCTTCTATCAGTTTTTTAAATTCATTTTCCGTCCCATATTCAGGATTAACCTTCGCATAATCACTTATGGAATATGGACATCCTAAATTCCCTTTCCGGTTCACTTTACCAATTGGATGAATGGGCATAAACCATATGATATCTACACCTAATTCTTTAATCCTGTTCAAATCTTTTGAAACATCTTTAAACGTACCGGTTTTTCCATGATTTCTAACATAAACTTCATAAATAATTTTGTTTCGTAATTCTTTAATAGTATCTTTTGCCATTAATAACCACCTCTTTTTTTATTTTAACCTTATATATTTTACTGATGTTGTTGAATTGTATGATATCCATTATCTATTGAATATACATCAGATTATAGTACTCTTTTAACATCCTTTCTGCGGAAAACTGGAAACTCGACATCTCTATACTCGAACGCATCATACTGACCCATTTATCCTTTTTGTCATAATATGTCGGGATTACTTCTTCAAGCAGAACTTTATATAGTGATTCTGAGTCGTTCCTTTCATGATCCTCTCCTTCGTAACCGTTACCTATCTGCCAGCCATTTACGCCATGTTTACAGCCTTCCGGCCACCAACCGTCAAGAACGCTTAGATTCAAAACCCCGTTCATTGCTGCTTTCATGCCTGATGTTCCGCTTGCTTCCATGGGTCTTATGGGATTATTGAGCCATACATCACATCCTCTTGTAAGGATTTTACCAATCTTGATATCATAGTCCTGCAGAAATACTATATTCTTAGGATAGAGCTTTGTCATACTGTATAAATTGGCAACTATCTTTTTCCCTGTTAAATCGTTTGGATATGCCTTTCCCGAAAATATTAACTGCAGTTTTCCGCCTTTCAATAAAAGTTCGATTATCTCTGGTCTTTTAAATATCAGGTCACTTCTTTTATAAGGCGCAGCTCTTCTTGCAAATCCTATTGTTAATGTATTTTCTTTAAGCCTGATATTGTTCCTATTATATATCTCTTCAAGCATTTCCTTTTTTAGCAATAAATGAGTCTCCCGCAGGTCCGATTTATCAGAATATGCCTTCAATATCCGTTTATCCTGCCAGGTTCCATTGTGTACACCATTTGTTATTGATATAATTTCCGATGCACCCTGGATATTGGCCCACATTTTTTTTGCCGTAACTCCATGGAGCTTGCCAACAGCATTGGCTTTTCTTGAAAGCCTCAATCCCGCAGCAGTCATGCTGAATGGGTCCCCTCCAATCTGAGACATCTGGTTATAAGTGAGACCGTTATACATTCCCATGTACTTAAGAAGTTTATGATCATGGACTTCATTTCCTTCTATAACAGGTGTATGTGTTGTAAATACTATTTGTTTTCTGGTTTCTTTCCATGCGTCTTTAAAGTTCATCCCATCCTTTTTCATCTTTTCTCTGATTAATTCAATGCCTGCTGGAACAGGATGGCTGTCATTAAAATGGTAGACGTCAACATCTATTTTTAAAGCTTTTAGAGCCCTAACACCACCTATACTAAGTATCATTTCCTGTGCAACTCTTTCTTCGGGGAACCATCCGTAAAGCTGACCTGTAAGACAAGGTTCATTGTTTTCCGGAATATTGGTATCTAAAAGGTATAGAGAAACATTATTAAAACACGTGCATTTCCAAATTTTGCATTTTACCTGTCTTCCGCGTATTCTGACATTTATGGTAACACCTGTATCTTCTAAAAAGTCATAGGAATATTCGGGATAACAATCACAGGGTTTACCATTTTTACCTATTAACTGTTTGGTATAGCCCTGTCTCCATAAAATTCCCACACCCACCAGAGGGAATTTGCAATCCTTGGCCGTCTTCAATAGATCGCCGGCTAGAATTCCAAGTCCTCCTGCGTAAATTTTAAAGTCTTCGTGCAGCCCGAATTCCATACAAAAATAAGCTACTTTAGGCAATTTATCCATAAAACATACCTCCTCTGAATTATTATTAAATTATATTAATTCAACAATTACTGCATTATATAACTAAACTTTATTTCTGTGAATTTTAATTTTATATATTTATTTATGTCCGAATAAATATTGGATAGAGTTTGGTCATAATATAAATGATTAACTGCATACCAGTTATTATTGCCGTGTTCACCTCAGCTATATGCGGGTGTTTGCTTAATATTTACTTATACTATAATATAGCACTATTATAAACCATTTTAACCGATAAAATGAAGTTTTCAGCAGTTGTTTTTAGTTAATTTCTTGTTACATTGGTTTTTTTATATATCTGCTGTTCGACATTTTGTTTGAATATATAGTCTGATTTAATTCACTCATACTAAGTTGATGATAAACTATGAATAATTTTTTGAAAAAAGGGGCTTAAAACTTAAAATGTCTAAAAAATATTATGTTTATGTTATCATTTTTATTTTATTGATGACTACTACAGGTTGCACTTCTAAAAGCAGTGATTTGACAAATGAAGAAATATCCGGCGCAGACGTCAATTTTACAGGTGAAGTAGAACACGGTACCATAGAGCAGCTGTCCAATCCCGCTCTGGACAATATAACTCCGGCTCATGATGAACTGGCACCTACGCTAGGTGAAGATGAAATAGTCATATACTATTACAGACCGGATGGTGATTACGGTTCATGGGGCTTTTGGCTCTGGGCGTTCCCTGGTGGAGACGGGGCACTTAACTGGGAAAACGGCATTATGACAAAAGATTTGGATGAAACCAATGGTGTGGGTTATAAAAAATTCACAAGATCAGATACAACGCTTGTAGGTGCGAAAGGGTCAAGTGTGATACCAAGAATGGACAGCGGCTGGACAAAAGACGGGGAACTGAACCGTGAAATCGATACGATAAACTACAATGAATTTGTCATTATCTCAGGCGATACGAGAACTTATGTCTACGGACAACCTTATAATCCGAAAATCGAAGTTGCAATTGCATTTGAAGGAGAGAGGGCTGTTATAGCAAGCGACCTGCTGGATGCGACAACTCCTGATGACACTTATGAATTAGGAAATATCTATTCGGCTGCCGGTACGGAATTCCGTGTGTGGTCTCCTATTGCCACAAGTGTCAGTGTTATCATCTTTGATACTCAAGCAAATGCATTAAATGATGCCAATGGGACAACAACTACCATGACAAAAAATACAGCAACAGGTGTCTGGGCGGTTACCGTAAAAGGTGATTTACTCAATAAATATTATAAATATCAAATTACAAACCTCGGTGAGACTTATGAGGTTTGCGATATTTACGCAAAATGCGCCAGTGCCGATTCCCGCGCCGGTCAAATAGTCGATTGGACTGATAGTGCCGTTGATCCGGCATCATGGGAAGTTAATTATACCAATCCGTTTACCGGTGATCCGGTTGATGCGGTAATTTATGAGTTGCACATACGGGATTTTTGCGTTTATAATCCCGATTTATCATCACCTCTGAATGAAGGGAAGTTCAGAGGTCTTGCAATATCGGATACATTCATCAATCACTTGAAAGATATGGGCGTTACCCATGTCCAGCTGCTGCCTGTTTTTGATTATGCCGAAACGGATTCAAATACTAATTATAACTGGGGTTATAATCCTTATCAGTACAATGTTCCCGAGGGGCGTTATGTAGTAGGTAATGAAACCGATGGAAAAGAGGCAGTGAAACAGTTTAAAGAATTAATCAATAAATTACATGATGAAGGCATCGCTGTTGTTATGGATGTTGTCTATAATCATACCGCAGGTACCGGGGCCAATTCTCTTTTTGACATGACCGTACCTTATTACTACTATCGGATGAGTTCTACAACCGGCAGCTACTCCAGCGGATCCGGTTGCGGAAATGAAACAGCTTCCAACCGAAAAATGTTTAAAAGATTTATGCTGGATTCCTTAAAGTGGTGGGTTAATGAATACCATATCAATGGTTTCAGATTTGACCTCGCAGGTTTGCATGAAGTAGAGACTCTTACTGAAATTACAGATTCCCTAAAGGCAATTGATCCGCAAATACTCATTTATGGCGAACCCTGGACTGGCGGAACAAGTGAAGTTATAAATGGGTTGAATGAAAAATCAAAAGTTAAAGGAACCGGTATGGCGGTATTTAACGATAATTTTCGAAATACCATAAAAGGTGCAGAATTCGGTGGTTTTGAATCAGGTCATGTACAGGGGGTATACAAGGACGCAGCAATCGTAAAAGGGTTAATGGGTTCCATTGATGATTTTACAACTTCACCGAATGAAACCATCAATTATGTTGAATCTCATGATAACTATACTCTTTTTGATAAACTGGATATTTGCGCAGTCGTAGGTACAAGTGGTGCATCCTGGGTAGCTTGGGCAGAACTGATACCAGCACAACAAAATCTGGTGAAAGCACAGGTAAAACTTTGTGGCGCATTTGTTCTTCTTGCACAGGGCATCCCATTTTTTAACGGCGGACAGGAATTTATGAGAACCAAGAGTGGAGATGAAAACAGTTATTCCTCCGATGACACCGTAAATGGTATAAATTATTCTTATATAACTACTTTTTCGGATGTAAAAAATGTGTATAAAGGGTTGATTGAATTAAGGAAGGCAAGAAAAGCATTTCGTTTGCAAACGGCAGAAGATATCAACTCAAAAGTAACCTGTGCTTCTACAGCAGGTATTACAATTTACCGTATTCAGGATAATACCGAAGCTGCCGGATGGCGGGACATAATAGTAATTTTCAATGCAACGGAAGGTACCTATGATCAGGTTTTTGGAGACACTTATAAAAAGATTGACGTCAGTTCCGGAAGTGTTGTAGTGGGCGCTGATATGACTAGCGATGCTGTTCCTCCAAAATCCTTTGCGATTTACGCTAAATAATTTTATTAAAAAATAGACGATTAAAAGGAGGATACGAAAATGAAGAAAATACTTTTGTGGATACTAGTTGTATCAATGATTGTAGTCTTTTCTATGGTAGGATATCTGATAAGATATAAAACTCCAGCAGTTGAAGAAGCTCCTGCAGAAAATCCAGTTACAATCAAGGTGTGGGAACAAATGGAACCCGCTGCTCAAAAAGTTTTTGATGCAGTTCAAGCAGACTTTGAAGCAGAGTATCCACTAATTACAATCAAACGTACACATTACGCTACAGAAGACTTAAGAACGAATTACTTAAATTCTGCTATAGCAAGCGGTGGTCCAGATATAGTATACGGACCAAGTGATAACATTGGTATTTTCCTGACAGCAGATGTTATACAGGCTGTGACTGGAATTGTTTCCGATGAATTTCTGGCTAAAATAGCTGCAAATGCTTTAGCAGATGGTGAAGTAAATGGTAAAAATTGGTCTATTCCAGATATCCATGGTAATCAAATTGCATTGCTCTACAATAAAGCTTATGTTCAAGAAGCACCGGCAACTTGGGAAGAATTAGTTGAAGTTGCTACTGCAACTCAGGATGTTGACAACGGACTATATGGCTTTATGTACAATGAAAAAGAACCATACTGGTTCGTAGGGTTCTTTAATGGGTATGGAGGAGATGTAATGGATGACGAAAACAACCCAACACTTGACAATGAAGCAATGGTAAAAGCTTTACAGTTTGCATTGGATATCAGGGAAGTAGACGGAGTTGGTGTTGAAGGAATGGATTATGATACTACAGATGCAGCCTTTAAAGAAGGAAATGCAGTATTTATTTTAAATGGCGCATGGTCGTGGACTAGTTATACAGATGCAGGAATTGATCTTGGCATCGCACCAGGCCCAGTTTTGCCCGGTGGGAATAACATGACATTCTATGCTTCAACAAAAGGCTATAGTGTATCAAAAGATGTAGATCTTACAGATGTGGACAAAGTAAATGCATTAAAGCTATTCTTTGACTTCTTTGTAGGAACAGCAGAAAACAATGCCAAATTCGCTTTAGCTAATTCTCAAGCACCTACAAACAAAGCAGCTTTAGAATTGGATGAGATTAAAAGCAATGTGCTACAACAAGCAACAATTTCAACCATCCAGAACACAGTACCAATGCCAATCGTTGCTGAAACGAGAGGCATATGGGATGCTATTAGACCGGAACTGGAAGCAGTTATATATTCGGGGAAAGATCCAGCTAAAGCTGCAACAGCGATGCAGAAAAGAGCTGAAGAAGCTATTGCTACAATTAGAGTAAAAGTTCCAGCAGAGAAATAATTGGTTAAACATTAGATTTTAAAAAATTTCAGAGAGACAAATAAATATCTCTCTGAAATTTCATATAAGATGCAAACACTTTAAATTGAAGAGAAGAAAAGTGAATACCATTAATAAAAAAAATATTAGTATTGGTAAAATTAGAAGGAAGTCAAGCCGTTCCAATAATCCTAATAACATAGATAGAGGAAGAGGGTTTGATTTCTTTTCAGCCTTGAAATATCAGCCTTATTTGTATCTATTGCCCGCATTTATTGCGATTGTATTAATATCCTTTTTCCCATTAGGTTATGGATTTTGGTTATCTTTAACAAATATGAGTTTAGGTACTTTTAAGAATCCTGTGTTTATAGGAATTCAGAATTACCTACAGATATTCAAGGATATGGCTTTCCTTAAAACCTTATGGCGAACGGTAATATGGACTGTATTAAATGTTACATTCCATGTGGTGATTGGAGTCGCATTGGCAGTTTTGTTGAATCGTAAACTTCCTGGAAAAGCAATTTTCAGAATATTTTTAATTATTCCCTGGGCAATGCCGCAGTACATTGCGGCATTAACATGGCGAGGGATGTTTAATATAAATTTCGGAGCAATAAGTATACTATTGGACAAAACAGGAATTGGAAGAGAATTATTTTTTGCAGGTATTATCAATCAATATCCAATTCCCTGGTTAACAGATCCTGCCTGGCTTTTTAAAGGAGCGATCATTACCAATATTTGGTTAGGGTTTCCTTTTATGATGATGATAGTATTAGGCGGGCTTCAGTCTATTCCGAATTCTTATTATGAAGCTGCAAATCTGGACGGTGCGACAGGATGGCAAAAATTTAAAAATATTACTGTGCCTATGTTAAAACCTATACTGGCACCTGCTATTGTTTTAGGTGTAGTTTGGACCTTTAATATGTTAAATGTCATCTTAATATTAGCAGGTAGCGTAGGAGGCGGATACGGAAATGAAGCATCTCAAATACTGGTAACAGAAGTTTACCGGCAAGGTTTTAATTTTTATAGATACGGCTATGCATCAGCATATTCGGTGTTGGTCTTTTTAATATTACTGGCTTTCTTAATTTCATTTATGAGGTTTATCCGGGGAACTGAGAGTGTGCAATAATGTTTAAAAATAAGAAATCTTGGATTGGAATCATATTGTTCGGAATAATTATAGGGTTAATACTCGGTATGGTTTATCGGCCTGATTTGAAATATACAGGTAAACCGGTGCCCATTGTTTATTATTTCGAAGGCAGCGTCAATACTGGGAGAACAATTAATTACGCTTTAGAGATCGGAGATTCCTTTAGGCGTAAAAGTAAGGAATTAAGCAGTATTTCAGAGACATATAATAAATATAGCACTGAAAATTTTGAAGACATATTGAAGGAAAAAGAATTTCAAAAAGTTCAATATGATAAAGGTGTAATTAAACTTAATAAAATAGAACTTATTCAACTTGAAGCAGAGATTTCAGACTTGGAAGCTATACAAAGTTATATAAGTGAATATGGCGAGACTGGTATTACTCTTAAAATGGAAGAAGATTATGAAACTGTCATTCAACTTGAAAAGTATATTTTTGATGAAATGCATGGTTATATTGATAAGCGTGTTGATGTCAGTGATCTAAGAACACAATTGGAAAATCAGGGAAAGGAACTTACTGCACTTTTAGAGGCTGAAGAAGCAGACTCAGAGCAAGTGGCAGCATTAGAGCAAGATATTAAATCAATCAAAGCGGAAATTGTTGATAGGGAAATCAAAGGAACAGATGTTAAAGGCTATAAACTTTTAATAAAAAGAGAAGAAATCGTAGATAGCATCATAAGTGAAAATAACATCCAGATCGATACATATGCTTCCTTAAATGATTTTATATTCAAGGAAGCCAGAGTTTCAAGATTTTATATTATACTCTATATGGGAGCAGGTATTCTTGGGCTGCTGATTCTGATTGGTATTCAAAGATTGATTGTTTATAAAGTGAAAACTCAAAGATTTCGTCGGGTTAGAGTTTGGAAAAATAATTATTTTGAACGTGACGATTCGCTTGCTTTTATAGGAATCACATATTTTATTTTATTACTATTCTGTATTGCAACTCTCTATCCTTTGCTGAATGTTTTTTCGATATCTCTTAGGCCGGCTAATAATCTGTTTTCGACAAGTTTCAGGATTATTCCAAAAGATTGGACTTTTGCTAATTATAAAGAAGCATTTGTTAGTAATGATTTACTGATTTGGATTAAAAATAGTTTCATTGTAGCTTCAGCGACTTCAGTAATTGGTGTAATATTTTCTGCATCTGCTGCATATGCATTTTCAAGGTTTAAATTTTATGGTCGTAAGCCTGGTATGATTGTTGTGCTGATTACACAGATGTTTCCGGCACCTATGTTGCTGCTGCCAACCTATGTAATACTCTATAAGATGGGTTTGAAGGACCGTTTGACAGGCTTATTGTTCCCATATGTTGCGACAGCAGTACCGTTCTGCATATGGCTGCTTAAGGGATATTTTGATACCATACCGAGGTCTCTTGAGGAAAGTGCTTATATAGATGGGTGTTCGCTCTTTAATACATTTATAAAAATAGTTCTACCTTTGGCCAAACCGGCTTTAGCTATAGCAGCGCTGTTTTCTTTTATGGCTGCATGGTCAGAATTTATTATTGCAAGAATTATCGTATCTCAGTCAGATAAAATGACTTTACCTGTTGGATTGGTATATTTACAGGGGGAATTCCTTACGAAATGGGGTGTATATTCAGCCGCAGCTCTTATAACCTGTATACCCGTTGTCCTGCTTTTTATAGCCCTATCAAGATTTCTCGTCGGCGGACTTACACTAGGTGGGCTAAAGGAGTAATAAATACTATAGTCTATTGTTTTATAGTGAGTTAAAGAACAATAAAGCAAATATCTGTGTTACGTTCATACTTTGTGTTTAAACGAAATAAATTCTTTTATTGATTAACAATTAAATTAAAAAGGGAGAGAAAATGGCGAAGGTTGTCGTAAAGAATCTAACAAAAAAATTTGATGATGTAGTTGCTGTTAATAACATGAATAGCATCGTTGAAGACAGGGAATTCGCGGTTCTGGTAGGACCATCAGGTTGTGGAAAAACTACCATGTTGCGTATGATTGCAGGACTGGAAGAGGTAACGGAAGGTGAAATTTACATCGGAGACAGGTTAATCAATAATGTTGCTCCAAAAGACAGAGATATAGCAATGGTTTTCCAGAACTATGCTCTCTATCCTCATTTTAATGTCTATGACAATATGGCTTTTGGATTAAGACTGCGAAAAACACCAAAACCGGAAATTGATAAAATGGTACATGAAGCGGCAAAAATTTTAAAAATTGAAGATCTATTAAAGAGAAAACCCAAACAGCTTTCCGGAGGACAAAGACAGAGAGTTGCTTTAGGAAGAGCAATTGTAAGAAACCCTAAAGTATTTTTAATGGATGAGCCGTTATCCAATCTTGATGCAAAACTTAGAGTCCAGATGAGAACAGAAATTGTAAAACTTCACGAGAGACTTAATGCCACTATAATATATGTAACCCACGACCAGACCGAGGCTATGACCATGGCAGATAAGATAATTATTATGAAAAATGGAATAGTGCAGCAGACTGGTAAACCCCAGGAAGTATATGACTATCCAAACAATATGTTTGTAGCTGGATTTATAGGAAGTCCCGCAATGAACTTCCTGTATGCTACTATAACTGACCGAATGACATTAAAGGGCGGCATATTTGAACTTAACACAACTGATAAGGTTAGGAAAATAATTAAAGATAATAATCTCATAGGAAAAGAAATAGTAATAGGAATCAGACCCGAAGATTTAGAAGATAGTTATTTTGTACAGAATATCCCTGCGAATAATACGATTACTGCAAATGTTGAAGTTACAGAGCCTATGGGTTCGGAAATCTATGTATATGTTGATATTGAGGGAGTACTGGTAACAGCTAGAGTTAACCCCAGATCCATATTAAGGAGTGGTGGGAAGGCAACCTTATATGTGGATATTAATAAAATACATGTGTTTGATAAGAACACAGAGAAAGTTTATATATAATAATTGATGTTTTTTTATAAAGCAGTTTTTTGGGCAATAAAAAGAATAAGAGAGTAAGCACAAGAGTTAATCGTGCTTACTCTCTTATTTATCAGATAAATATAGACTATCCCTGGCTTTTAACAAAGATTATAATTGTGAGAGATGTTAGGCTTTAGCTGTAAAGCTAATCAACTTTAAAATGGTAAATATTATTTTTAAGAGAGTTAGATTATGGCAAGAGAATTAAAAGCAGTAATTTTTGATCTAGACGGTGTTATAACTGACACGGCCAGGTTTCATTATCAGTCTTGGAAAAAAATAGCTTCTGGAATAGGAATAAATTTAACGTATGAATTTAATGAAAAATTAAAAGGTGTAAGCAGGATGGAGTCTCTGGATTTAATACTAACTCTAACTAAGAAGAAATTTTCAGAAGAGAAAAAGATCGAACTGGCTGATGAAAAAAATAGATATTATCTTGAACTTGTACGTAAAATGACACCGTCCGATTTGCTTCCGGGGGCGATAAGATGTTTTGAAGTTCTTAAGAACAATAATATAAAAATAGTATTGGCTTCAGCAAGTAAGAATTCTTTATATGTAATTAGAAATTTAAAAGTTGAAAAATATTTCGATTATATGGTCGATAGCAGAAGTATTTTAAAGAGTAAGCCGGATCCTGAAATATTTATTAAAGCAGCAGAAAGTATAAATGCTGCAATCATAAACTGTGTGGGAGTCGAAGACTCGATAGCAGGTATATTAGCTATTAATGCCTGCAATATGTTTTCGGTAGGTATTGGAAATAAAAAGGAATTATATAAAGCTGATATCTGTATAAAAGATCTTACAGAATTTAATATAAAAGAAATCAGTTTAGTCGGAGGTTTTTCATGAAGAACATTATGGAAGGCGATGAATGGAATATAGTACAGAATGGATTTTATCCTGAAGATAATTTATTTACCGAAAGTATTTTCAGCTTATCTAATGGATACATGGGAGGGCGCGGAAATTTTGAGGAAGGGTATAGTGGAAAAACCTTAAGATCGTTCTTTCATGCTGGGATATATTACCCGGATAAATCCCTGTATGGCTGGTATAAAATAGGATATCCCAAAATAAATAATGTGGTAATAAATTCTACCGATATTATTGGGATAAAAATATTTATTAATGGAAATAAGTTGGATTTAGCCCATACTAATTTTAAGAATTTCAAAATGGTTCTGAATATGAAAAATGGTTTGCTGGAAAGATCTTTTTTAATTATTGATGAGTTAAAGCGTGAGATCATTGTTAAAGTGAAACGTTTTCTTTCAATCCATAATAAAAACTTACTGGCAATTTCTTACAGTCTAACTCCTCTAAATCATGAAGCTCACATTGGATCGGAACCCTACATGAATTGTCTTATAAAGAATGAAGATGCACAGGGTAAAGAAGAGACATTATGGGAGGAGGTCAGCAAGGACGACAGGACTTTAGTTGTTAAAACAAAGAAGACAGAATTTCATCTGGCAAGTTCCATGAATGTAAAAATATATGAGAATAAGAAGTTAAAGGATGTTCCTTTAATACCGGTAATAAAGGACCGTTACATTGGTCATCGTTTTGAAATGAATGTAAAAGAAGGGAAGACATTAGAGATTGAAAAATATGTTTCATGTTATAACTCCCTGAACACTTTAAAATCGGAAGTAGCGATGAAGTCAAAAGAAAATTTAGAGAGTGTTACCAGTTACGGCTTTAATGATTTGTTATCTGTTTCAGAGAAGTTATGGAGGAAAAAATGGGATGAAATGGATATAGAGATAGACGGAGATGTATCTGCGCAACAAGCGACCCGGTATAATCTGTTTATGCTAAATTCTACTTTCACCGGAGAGGATAAAAAACTAAATATAAGTCCCAAAGGATTTAGCGGCGAAAAGTACGGCGGTTCAACATATTGGGATACGGAGATTTTTTGTATTCCGTATCTTCTTCATACTGAACCGGAAGTAGTAAAAAATCTACTTTTATACAGGTATAATCATTTACAGAAAGCAATTGAAAATGCGAAACTTTTGGGACTGAAGGGTGCTTTATATCCTATGATAACTTTGGATGGCAGCGAAGGGCATGCAGAATGGGAAATTACTCTAATGGAAATTCATAGGAACTCCGCTATGGTTTATGCGATTTATAACTACATTCGTTCAACGGATGATTATGATTATATGGCGGATTATGGATTTGAAGTAATTGGGAATGTTGCGAGGTTCTGGGCCGATAGGGTTACTTATAAGAAAGATAGAGATATTTATGTAATACTTGGAGTAACGGGTCCCGATGAGTTTCATAATAATGTCAATAATGATTGGTATACGAATTTTATGGCAAAATGGGTATTGGATTACGCTTATAAACAGGCAGGTTGGCTTAAGGGTTATAACAGGCAGAAGTATAAGGAAATCTGTAAAAAATATAATTTTACGGAAGAAGAATTTGATGATTGGGAGAATATCTCAAAGAAATTATATATAAACAAAAATGAAGAATTAGATGTATATATACAGTTTGACGGGTATCTTGAAATGGAAGATATTCTTGCAAGCAAAATTGCTAAGAAAATGCTTCCTATTGTACAGCATTGGTCATGGGATAGAATAAACCGCTCCTGTATGATTAAACAAGCAGATGTCGTATTGGGTTTATTTTTATTTGATGATGTTTTTACTCTTAAAGAGAAAAAAGATAATTTCGATTTTTACGAACCTCGGACAATGCATGAATCTTCATTATCTGCATGTATATATTCAATTATTGCATCAGAAATAGGCTATGGTGATAAGGCCTATAATTTATATGAAAGAGCATCGAGGTTAGATTTAAATGATTATAATAATGATACTATTCATGGCTTGCATATTACTGCCATGGGCGGTTCTTTAATACCTGTTATTATGGGTTTCGGGGGGGTTAGGATATATGACGGAATAATCAGCTTTAATCCACGTATGCCAAAAGCATGGAAAAGGCTGTCGTTTAGAATCAATGCCAGAAAGCGTCGTTTTCTTTTAACAATTACCAGAGATAAATTACATATTAAGCTGGAATCCGGGGATAATATATTAATAGAAGTTTATGGTAAAAAATATCAAATTTCAAAAAGCAAATTTCTGGAAATGGATATAAGTTCCAATGATTAATTTAAGTGTTTGTAAGATATAATGACTATATCAGAGATAGATTGCGATATTCTGGAGAAGATATGAAGTCTTGGGGAGCGATTTTACACACAGTCCCTAAAAATCTTGATTCCGTTGGGAAATACGAAGAAATTGATGCTCTAACTCTTGACCCTGCTTGCAGCTTTAACCCATTTTTCTTTACAAACTTCTTCAATCTCTCTCTCTATGTCCATATTACCTTATTCACCTCCCTATTGGTTCTGAAGAGTATCCATACCGGCTTTCCTTTATTCTTGTCAAGAAAATGTGCTGGCTGACCACATAGGTTTTATGAGAAAGATACTGTTCCCCTGTCATCAAGGGCGTCTGGCCTTTTTTCCAGGATAGAGCAATAAAGCATTAATCTTTGGTGTAGGCCCGCTTTCTCTTGCCCGCAGCGTGCCAATTTCTTAGCCCTGCTGAAACGATTCTTCTCGCTCGCCCTTACCATACATTGACCGCATAACCGAAAAGCCCAGCACTGACTGCACTCAGCTGCACTCAGTTCGTAGAATTGTTGGATGAGGTCATAGGCCTTATCCGTATCCATTCCCGTTTTCACGTTCCCAATGCAGAAAAGGTCATTATAAGGGACCTTTTCGCAGGGATAGAGCCGACCCCGCACATCTACAAACAGCTTCCTGTCCCCGGGAAGACAGGGCCCGCTGTGCCCTATTTTGTGAGAGGGCCAACCAGGGAAGATAGGGCGCCTGTCCATTTTTAGAAGGGGGGCGGTAAACTGGGAGAAAGTTAGCGCTCCCGTTGCCGAGGAGAGAATTTCTTCCGTGGTCCCCTTTCTGGGCATTCTTGTCTTTGTTGCGTGGGAAAACAATTTGCCGGCAATGGCCATCTCATAGAACTTTCTCCGCAGCTCATCATATCCATCATAACCAAAATCTGCTTCAGGGAACTGAGAAAAATAACTCTCATTGCCTTCCTCAACATCTGAAAGACTTAGAGGATTGCCCTCAAGACCCTGTTCCCGGGTAAAGAAATCATTTATTTGCAACCAGTTAACAGGCAAAGAGAGAACGATATTAAAAAGAATTTTCGTCCGGAAGTATTCTTTATCATAATGCCTTATCATCTCCAGATTTTGCATTACTTTATCGAAACTGCCCTTGCCGTTGCTGTCTACTCGGCAACGGTCGTGTACGGTCCGGGGCCCGTCCAAACTTACCGTGATGGCGATGCCGTGTTTTATACAGAATTTCAGGATTTCGGGATTTAATATAGTAAGATTGGTGGTAAAGCCAAAAAGCCAGGGTTTCTTGGTCTTGAGGGATTCGCAGTAGTTCACGCATTTCTTTATTAGCTGGAAATTCAACAAGGGCTCACCGCCATAGAAGTTCAAGGAAAGAAAATCGTCTCCGCTTTGGTAAGAGTGCTCAACAAGGTAATCTATCGCCTCCTTGGCTATCTCAAAGCTCATCTTGCGAGATGAATGCGCCCTCCCTTCCAGATATCCGCCGGAAAAGACACAATATGTACACCGTAAGTTACACTGCTCCGTAACTTCAATTGCCATTGTGGAGCAGGTGCTTTCCAGCTTTTGGGCCGCCGCTGGGCGCGTCATGAGGAACCCCACATCAGGCCCGGATAAAGAGAAGCAACCCTGCTTCCTGCGGATACTTTCTATTTCGGCGAACCTCTTGGAGATGAGCTGGGAATCGTATTTGCTCCCGTATTTGGCTATCATCTCCTCCGATGACAGTGATCCGTAATCCTCAATCAATTCATAAATTACTTCGTCAACCTCAAGGATACGGTTGGTAGCTGCGTCATATATGTACTTCTTATCCTGCGTTTCAAACTTATGGATTAACATTCCCGCCTCCCTCATAAATCGCCACTGGAACTGAGTTTATCAAAAGCCTTGGGGTTCTCCTCCAGAAGGGAACAGTACAACCGCAACCGCTCATGCACTAAGGGCTTCATCACTTCATCGCAGATAGCATCAAGTTTTTTCTGGTCATCCTCATAAAACATTAAATCCTGTAAGCAAAAAGGGCAGAGCCTCACGGCCCAGCAGGTTCGACACCGGTGCGAACGTAATTTATCAAACTTCTCACAGACCTTAATGATGCTCTCGTTCTCCACCCCCTTGTCAACATCCCCGATGATATAATCCCTATTGAAAATAAGCCTCTCGCAGGGGAAAAAACGTCCCTTGACATCAACGCAGAGTTTTTCGGTGGCTATCCGACACTGGCCGGAATGGTTCGTCCAGAGAACAGGGTGACTCAAGATTCGTCGCTCGTGCAAACGCGCCAACCATCCGCCATGCATATCGCTAACCATACCGTATAAAATGTCCTCTTCTCCGCGCCCGTCATGCTTTCCCAAGACCTCCCTCAGCTTTTCGGTAAAGGGAATTGCTGAAAGCGATACACTATCCGTAGAGCGACAGTAATCCCGGAAGAAGGTTGTTCCCGCTCCCGAAACCATGTTGATATTGTAAGCCCATGGCCTTTCAAAAGAAGAGAAAAATTGGATAATCTCAGCCGGGTCATAGGGAGGAGCTACCACACAACTGTATTTTACCTTGGAGCGGATATAATCCGCTGACCTCTTTTTCAGCTTCATGAGGTTGCCTACCACCGTCTCATATGTTCCCTGGCCATCCGGAGTAACTCGATAGCGATCGTGCTTAGCCTTGGGCCCATCCAGGCTAACCTGAAGCATAAAATCATGTTCAAGGAAAAAATCAATCATTTCCTCGGTAAGATTCACCAAGTTTGTGCTCAGGTAATATAGCTTTGACTTCCCCGGTCTTAGATTCTCAAGATGGGCAACTATTTTTTTGATTAGCGGAAATTTAAGGAGGGGTTCACCGCCGCCGAAAAGTATCGCTAACTTATCCCCATTAGCAATCTCTGCAAAGTAAGTGACTGCCGCGGCTGCGGTTGCAAAAGTCATATCCAGAGATGAATTTTCTCGATAAGAGCTAAGGCAATAACAGCATCTCAGATTACACTTTTCTGTCAATTG
>Ga0180007_10000801_pt1 | contig 47964 bp, 41 predicted proteins | sample MM_PC_MetaG_FD_121122 | JGI IMG/M metagenome (GOLD analysis project Ga0180007, IMG submission 121122) | Groundwater microbial communities from the Aspo Hard Rock Laboratory (HRL) deep subsurface site, Sweden - MM_PC_MetaG | ecosystem: Environmental > Aquatic > Deep subsurface > Groundwater... | reverse complement strand
GCCTGCACGAACTCTCCTGGATGGCTCACGCCCGACGGGGTCACCCGCTTGGCCGAGTTTCTCGGACTCACTGTCGAAGAAACGTTTCGCAAGAAGCTCGCCGTCGGCGTCACTCTCATGAAGGACGGCTCCCAGCGTCATGGGGTCATGCCCCACAAGCTGCGCGACGGCAAGAAGCCCGGCAGCCTGTGGACCCTCGCCGAGTTGGCCCAACCGGGTCGGTGCGTGTTCTACGACCAGGGGCGCTGCACCGTTCATCCTGCGCGGCCCTTCGAATGCGCCCGCATGATCCACGGCAAGGATCACGACGCGATCAAGCTCCGCCACATGATCGTCGAGCGCTGGAACGACCTGTCCCTCGCTCCTTACGCCGGATTCGTCGGCCGCCGTCTCTTCGGAAAATCCAAGCCGACTGGCCCCCGACCCCGTCCCCGCTCCCGGAGGAACAGATGATCCCCCGTCGCCCGGCGTCCCTCGATGCTCCCGACGCCCCCATCTATCTCGACTACAACGCTACCACGCCGGTCGATCCGCGCTGCGCCGAGGCCATGGCGCCCTATATCCACGAGACGTTCGGTAATCCCAACAGCGGGCACGTGTTCGGACGCAACGCCCGCGAGGGCGTGATCCGGGCCCGTGGACAGCTCGCCGACTTCCTGGGCTGCACCCCCGCCGAGATCATGTTCACCAGCGGCGGCACCGAGTCCAACAACCATGCCATCAAGGGTGCCGCCTGGGCCCGTCGTGATCGCGGACGCCACATGGTGACCACGGCCATGGAGCATCCCGCCACGCTCGCTCCCATGCGGTGGCTGGAGAGGGACGGCGGCGAGACGACCGTTGTTGATATCGACGACCGGGCCATGGTCGATCCCGAAGCGATCCGCGCCGCCCTGCGCGATGACACGGTTCTGGTGAGCGTGATGCACGCCAACAACGAGGTGGGCACGTTGCAGCCCATCGCCGCGATCGCCGAGATCTGCAGGGAGCGCGGCGTGCTGCTCCATGTCGATGCAGCCCAGTCGACCGGCAAGGTTCCGGTGCGTCTCGACGAATTGGGTGCCGACCTGATCTCCGTCGCCAGTCACAAGATGTATGGGCCGAAGGGCGTGGGCGTGCTGGTGGTGCGCCGGGGTGTCGAACTGGACAACCTGATGCACGGCGCCAACCAGGAACATGGTCGACGCGGTGGCACCGAAAACGTGATCCTCGCGGTGGGCATGGGTGCGGCCGCCGAAGCGGCGGGCGAAGATCTGTCGGGACACGCCGAACATCTCGCCCGACTTCGCGACCGTCTCGCCAGGGGCTTGCTGGCCCAGGCAGGGCCGGCGATCGTGAACGGTCATCCCGATGTCAGGCTTCCCAACACCCTGAGCATCGCGTTTCCCGGTCTGATCGCAGCCGAAATCATGGCGGCGGCTCCAGGTATCGCCTGTTCGGCTGGTGCGGCCTGTCACGACGGGAAGTCGAAGATGTCAGCCGTGCTGGAGGCGATGGGAGTCCCTGCGGAGGTCGCTTATGGAACGTTGCGCCTGTCGGTCGGAAGATTCACTCACGAGGAAGAAATCGACTCGGCCATCAGCTTGATGATCAACGCCGTGAAGGGTCTTCGCTAGGGCCTCTGCGACATGGCAGGCCACGCCCCACCCGACTTGGACTCGGTAGCCCGTCGTGAAGTCAACTTCGAAGATGGTCTCGGGCACGTCGTTGGAGTCGCGGATCACCTTAGATCCGCTCACCGAGATCGGCTCGCAGCACAGTCAAGGCGATGCCCGCGCTCATGGCGCCGAGTGAAGCCAGCTTTTCGGCCGTTTCCAGCCTTTGACGACTATGCATCAGCAGATGGTTGGCCTGGGTGCAATGACGCTTCATGCCCAGGTAGTGCCGGATCAGGACGATCGCGGCGAGGTGGGACACCGCGCACGGGGAAGCGTTCCGGATCGGGATCAAACCCTTTCAACATCCTGGCTTCGACTCGACTGCTTGAACATTTGGGAGCCGAACCCTTAGGTTGTCCTGATCCGCCGTCCATCAGACCTGACAAGGAGCACCCATGACCACGCCCTTGATCCCCGCCGATTCCCACTGGTTCCTGTGGGCCGTCCTGCTCGGGGCAGCCGCCTTCGGATATGGCGCCGAACGCACGCGCTGGGGGCGCAAGGTTTCCGGCGTCGTGCTGACCATGGGAGCCACATTCGTTCTTTCGAACCTGGGTGTGATTCCGAGCGAGGGAGCCGCCGCCTACGATATCACCTGGAGCTATCTCGTCCCCCTGGCCATTCCGTTGCTGCTGCTGCGCGCCGATCTGCGCCGCATCGTCCGCGAAGCCGGCCCTACCCTGCTGGCTTTCGTGGTCGGGGGGATCGGAACGGTGCTCGGCACGATCGTCGCCTTCAGTGTCGTGCCCCTCGGCGACGCCGGCTGGCAGCTGGCAGGCGTGTTCTCGGCCACCTACATCGGCGGTTCGATGAACTACGCCGGAGCAGCCGAAGCCCTCGGACTGCGGGACGGCGACCTCCTGAGCGCCGGTGTGGCGGCCGACAACCTGATCATGGCTCTCTACTTCATCGTGCTGTTCACCCTGCCGGGTCTGGCGTGGCTGAAGCGGAGATATCGCGATCGAGGCCATGGATCCGTGGTAACGAACCCAGCGGTTGAGACGTCTTCGAGCATCGACCGCTTTCCCTCGCCGCCCAAGGCGGCGACAGCTCTGGCCCTGGCTTTCGCCCTCGGCGCCGTCGGATTCGCCATCGCCGATCTGGCCGGATGGCACGGCGGCGGTATTCTGGTCATGACGGCGCTGACGGTGATCCTGGCCACACTGTTCCCCCGTGCCCTTGACCGCCTCGCCGGCGCCGAAACGATCGGGGCCTTCCTGATGCAGATCTTCTTCGCGGTGATCGGGGCGGGCGCCAACATCGGCGTGGTGATGCGGGTAGGTCCGTCGTTGTTCGTGTTCGCGGCGCTGATCCTGATGATCCATTTGATGTTTCTGCTGGCGGTAGGGCGCCTGCTCAGGCTGGATCTGAAGGAGTTGGTCATCGCATCCAACGCCAACATGGGCGGACCCACCACCGCGGCGGCCATGGCTGCGGCACGCGGGTGGCATACCCTGGTCCTCCCCGCCGTGCTCTGCGGCACGCTGGGGTACGCCGTTGCCACGTTCCTGGGTGTGGGATTGGGGCATTGGCTGAAATAGGTGGGTGAGACCAACTTGATGGTCCCGGTCAGTCCCCTCGCCTCTTCTGGGACGGGCTCTTCTCGGCCGTGATCTTCATCGACTCCTCCAGACGAGTGCTGTCCACCACCGGCCGAAACTCCTGCACCGGCAAAAACTCGTACTGCACGTCAGGAAACCCCAGCCCCCGGGTTAGAGGATCCAAGGCCCGCATCGCCGACGCCTGAGCCTCAGCATTCACCTTGCGCACCAGTTCACCTGCGAAACGTTTCGACTCCTGCCGCGTCTCGGCGATCAACTGGTTCTTGGCATCGACGCTGAAACCGCCTGTGATGAATCGGCCCACCAGGTCGGGCATGAGCCATGGCAGCAGTTCGGGCTTGTCTTCGCTGTGGATTCGCATGTCGCGCAGCAGCACTTCGTGACGGCACGGCGGCATGATCACGAGGCAGCTCGACGGGCCGGTCGCCTCCACCCGAAAAAGCGGATCGGTCAGGTCGTAGCGGAAGTCCACGTCGAATTCCATGATCAGCGTGATGCGTTGGCTCGAGAGCAACCAGTGCAGGTACTTCTTTCCGAACTCGCCGAACCAGTGATCGCTGGCAGTGATGACTTCCTTGGTCATCACCCTGTACACGCTCAACTCCCCCACCGAACGCATGCTGGTGACGAAGCTCTCCACGTTCACTTTCGGGGCGGCTGCCTTCTTCTTCGATCCGCGTCGTGCGAGACGCCAGGTGACCCCGGCGACAACCGCCACGATCAAACCGACCAGGATTCCTGTCATCAGGTTCTGCACATTGCCTCAATTCTTTGGACTCTCCTGGACGTTGCCCGTGAGCCAGCGTCGGAGTTGCCGTTTTTCGTAATCGTCCTGATCCATGTTGACGCTGCCCGGGTCTTCGATGATGGCACGGGTTTCTGTCCCGATCCGCGCCAACCTGGGCAAGGCGACACCGTAACTCACCATCGAAAGCACCAGAGCGGCCACAGCCAGGGTCTGTCGTTCGAACCGACGCGGCCACCCCACGACGATCAGAACCCAGATCATCCACAGGGACGGCAACGCAAAATCGGTGTCGGAGGGCAGCCACCAAAGCACGAACACCGACTGGGTCACCAGCGCCGTCATAGCGAAGCGGGTGGTCATCCGGCTCCGCTGATCCCTGCGTCCGCCGAACACGCGTGTGGCCAGCCAAAGCAACACGACCGCGACGACAACGGCGCCGATCGCAGCGAATGCGGACGGGACCGGCGCCACCATGGTCGCCAGGCTCGCCGCCAGATCCCGACAGCCTGTCGGGGTCCAGTGAGCGAAGCTGCCCCATTCCGACACGTCGGCTGCCGCATAAGTCACCAGCCAGGACAGGAATTCTCCCTCGCCTCCCCAGCGATGGCCCAGCCAGGAACCGGCAAAAGCCATGACTCCGCCCCCGATCACGACACCCAGGCGGTCGCGAAACGACGCCCAAGGAGTCAGCAGCATCGGCACCGCGAGCAAGGCACCGAGTTGGTGCAGCAGGGCGGCCAGAGCCAACAGCAGCGTCGCGACAATCAGGCGACCGGACGACGGTGCCAGACCGAGATCGTCGCGTCCCGCCGTCACAACGAAGAGCCAGGCCGCCGTCGCAACAAACGGCAGGTAAACCTCCACCCGCACGGTATACAGAGGGAAGCCGCGCAACGATGCCAGGAAAACCAGGAGCAGCAGAGCCCGAACCGGAGCCGTGCCCTGGGACCGAAGCCAGGAACGGCCCGCCGCCAACAACACCGCAAACGAAACCGCTCCGAGAAGTTGCCCCGCCCAGAGCAGGTCGCCACCCCACGGCCGAACCATGGCAGCGAAGAATGCCAACAGCGGACCATAGAGCACATGGTGGGGATGGAACATCCCGACGCCGTCCCTCACGTCACAGAGATACGAAAGGCCGTCTGGCGTCTGAAGGATGCCCCTGCCCACAGCCAAGGCCAGGGCGGGAAACACGATCACCGCGCCCCAGCCCAGCCACCGATGTGTGCGTTCGGATATCATGGGCACCAACTTATCATGTTGCTGGCCCTTCGTCATCCGAGGTCCTACACTCACCTCATGAAAACACCCTTCACAGAGCACGCCAGGATATCCACCCCGCTGATCTGCGGACCCATGTTCCCCTGCAGCAACCCCGAACTGGTCGCCGCGGTCAGCGAGGCGGGCGGACTGGGCATGGTGCAGCCCATGACACTGACATCGGTGCACGGATTCGAGTTTCGGGCCGGCCTGCAGCGGGTGCAGGAACTCACCGACCGGCCCATCGGCATGAACGTACTGCTCGAGCACGCCTTTCAACGCTACCAGAAACGCATGGACGAGTGGATCGACGTCGCCCTCGACCAGGGGATCCGGTTCTTTCTCACGGCCCTGGGTCATCCGCGAATGGTGGTCGACCGCATCCACGAGGCAGGCGGGATCGTGTATCACGACGTGACCGGCCTCGGGTTCGCACGCAAAGCGGTCGACGCCGGCGTGGATGGACTGGTCTGCGTGAACGATCGGGCGGCTGGTCATGCGGGACGTCGGACAAGAGAGCGTCTGCTCGAGGAACTGGGGCCCCTGGGACTGCCCCTGGTCTGCGCCGGAGGGATCGGATCGGCGGCGGAGTTCCGCGCCACCATCGATATGGGTTACGCCGGCGTGCAGATGGGCACCCGGTTCATCGCCACCGAGGAATGCGACGCCCATCCCGAATACAAGGCCGCCCTGGTGGCCGCCACGAGCGACCGCATCGTGCTCACCGAGAAACTCACGGGTGTCCCGGTCTCGGTGCTGCGGACCCCGTCCATCGACCGCCTCGGGCTCAAGGCGACGGGAATCGAACGCTGGCTCCTGAAGAATCCCCGCACCAAGAAATGGATGCGCGGCTGGTATCTCGGGCGATCCATGAAACGGCTCCCGACCGGCGCGGTGGGCGGGTCTCCGTACAAGCACATCTGGCAGGCCGGCAAGAGCGTCGACGGCATCACCGCCATCGTTCCGGCCGCCGAGGTGGTGCGTGACTGCGCCGCAGCCTTGGCAGCGACGCGGTGAACCGCGCGATCTGCACCTACTGTTCCGGACTTAAACGAGACGACGACGGGCTGCTTCCCGCTTTCGAGCGCTACAGGAGCCGCCGCATCCGCACCCTCGCCCTGCGGGCCGCCTGGGAACAGCGGCCTTTTCTGATTCTGTCGGGAGAGTATGGCCTGATCACGCCCGACACTCTGATCCCCTGGTACGACCACCTGCTGGTCGAGGCAGAAATCGAGGGCATGGTCGAGCACGTCATGGGTCAGATCGTGGCTGAGCGGCTCGATGCCGTCGAATACCACACGGCCCCGTTGACGGCTGATCCTCTGGTGAAACCCTACTTCGATCTGATCTCGTCGGCCTGCGCCCGGGCCGGCGTGGAGTTGGATGTCCAGCTCCTGCCGCCCGGTTTGATCTGATCCCGATCGATCAGGGGGTCACGACATTGGCTGCCCCGCTTTGGAGAAATCGGGCTGTCTCCCCCACATCCTGACGCATCAGGCTCCAGAGGGCGCTTTTGAGGGACAGAGCCACATCCCCGCCTGCGTCCTCGCCCGAGAGGATCGTCGCCAGCAGGCCCTTCGACTCGGGCAGGTGCACCACCCTGATGACCTGGTCATCGCCGAATTCCGCCAGTTCGGCCGCCCAGGTCACAGCGTCCCGCAGGTCCCCGGTGCGGTCGATCAGACCGTTCGCCACAGCCTGACGACCGGTCCAGATCCTGCCGTGAGCCAGTTTCTCGGCGTCTTCGAAGGCCATGCCGCGGCGATCGGCCACGTCCTGGAGCCAGGTGTTGAAGCTCTTCCAGTGGGCATCGGCATGACGCTCCCATTCGGCGGATGTCGGTGCCCGATCGTCGGTGCCGAGCATAGCCATGGGCCCCTTGGTGACATGGTCCACGTTGAGGCCGACCTTGTCGCGGAAACCGCTCAGGTCGAAGAAGCCGTTGATCGAGCCGATGGACCCGGTGATCGTGAGGGAGTTGGCCATGAGATTGGGAGCCCGGAAGCTGATCATGTAGCCGCCCGATGCCGCCACATCGACCATCGACACCACCACGGGCTTCACGCCAGCCAGCAGGTCAATTTCGTGAGCGATCAGGTCACTGGCCAGGCTTTCGCCGCCACCCGAATCGACACGAAAGACGACGGCCTCCACGTCGTCGTCGAACCGGCAGCGTCGAAGTTCGGCGATGATCGATTCGTGTCCCATCATCGTGCCGAGCAGGGGATCGATCCGGTTCTTGCGCCCGCCTATGTTTCCCTGGGCGTGGACGACGGCCACCGTGCGATCACCCTTCACACCCACATCCTTCCAGGACACTTCGGCGTAGGTCGCCATCGAAACGGTCCGCAGTCCGTCCTCGTCGTCCAGCTTGTACCTGGCTTCCATATCCTGCCAGTAGAGAACTTCGTCGATCAGACCGGCTGCGACAGCTTCGGAAGGTTCGAACTCCGCGTACTCCATGAGTTCGATCAGCTGCTGTTCGGTCATCCCCCGCTCTTCGGCGATCACCGGAATCGTCATGTCCCAGACCTCGTCGAGGATCCATGTCAGCATCTCTCGGGCGTACTCGGACATCTCGCTGTCCATGACCATCTCGGTCGCGGCCTTGTAGTCCTTGATCTTGTGCAGGTACGGTGTGATGCCGAGTTTCTCGAGCATGCCCCGGACATGCAGGGAACCGGCGTGGAGTCCCTTGACCTGGAAATAGCCTCCGCCGGGCATAAAGATCGAATCACATGCCGAAGCCACGAACAGGGCCGAGTTGTCCATCGCATCGCCCCAGGCGAACACCGGCTTGCCGGCCGCTTGCACCCGCTTCACGGCGTTGCGCATTTCCTCGAGCTTGCCCGGGCCAGCGTTGTGAGTACTCGAGAGCCGGAAGATCACGCCGTCGATCCGCTCGTCGAGAGCCGCCTTGTCCAGGTTGTCGAGGATGCGAGTCAGCGTTTCGCCATCGCCCCCGAGCACCTTTCCCATGATGTCGCCGGGAGGATCATACTCGAGCACATCGCCATACAGATCGACCACCAGCCAGCTATGGTCCTCGATATCGGGACCACGGCCCTGCATCACCATGAAGACACCAACCATGACGATCAACACGACGGCGAGGGACAGAAGTGTCGACATCGCGCTGATCAGGGTTTTCTTGAAGAACTTGAGCATGGGAGGAACCTCTCGGCTGGAAGGGATGAGACCAACCCGACATCATACGAATCGCACACCGAAGTGTTGCTCAAAGACGAGGCCCCGAGCCTAGCAGGCTCGGGGCCGATTGACCACTCTTCCCGATCGGCCGCTACTTGAGCAGAAGCAGCGTCCGGACGTCGTTGATTCGGCCGGTCTGCAGACGGCAGACAAACGCGCCGCTGCCGAGGGCGCGGCCGGTTTGGTCGCGTCCGTCCCACGTCAATTCCATGGAACCCGCCGAGTAGGATTCGTCAGCCAGAGTCCGAAGGAGACGCCCGTCGAGCCCAAAAATCTCCACGCGGACCCGGCCAGCGACGGGCATCTCGAAGAAGATCGTCGTCGAGGGGTTGAACGGGTTGGGCGACACGCCGGTGATCCGCGCGATCATCGGAACCTCTTGCGCGACGTCGGTGATCACGCCCTGGAACACGCCGACCACCCAGTCGGGGTTGTCGATGAAGGGATTGCGGTTGCCCTGGTACAGATGGACCCAGTCGTTGCGTTCCATTTCGCGAGCGTCGACCGGATCGGCCGCATGCCATTCGAGAAGCGTGGCGAGCAACCCCATGTAGGCCACCGTGGAATTGCCGCCGGTGGTCACGATCAATCCCGGATCGTCGGTCAGGATCAGATCGGGCTCACCGGTCGCGTCGCCGGCATAACGCACGTCCATGTAGAACATGGCTCGGGCCACGTCTCCCTGACGGCCGCCCCAGGTCTCCCAGGAGTCGAAGTCCTTCTTGTTGATGCCGCTGTCGCCGTCGTAGAAGTCGGTGTTGTAGGACGTGCAGCTGGTCACACAATCGTCATAGAACAGGTTGCTCCGAGCCGAGTTGTATTCGATGTCGCACAAGAAGAGATGGTGGCAGTCGGTATAAGCCTTGTTGGTCGAGTTGTCGTCCGGAAATCCGTAGCTGTTGGGCCAGGTGTGTTCCCGATTGTAGAAGGCGTTTCCGGTTGTGTACTTGGTGAACGTCCGGTTCTGATAGACGTCGAGAATACGGGTCGAGTTGTAGGGGTCCTCGTCGGCTCTTTCGAGCACGTCCCAAGTGTCGGTGGACGACGAAGTGTAGGGAATCTTGACGTGGTTGTCGATGATGTTGTGGATCGATTGCCTCAGCGCCGCCTGGCTGCTCAAATCGACCGTGTCGTAATAGCCCGCCGGGGCATCGGCCATGACCGTGGCGGGCAGCAGGAGCAGAAGCAGAACGGTAGTTTTCAGACAAGTGACGTGCACAAGTGTCTCCCTGGATCGAACCTGATGGGCTAGGTCGTTCCCATTTTACCACGAAGGGACGGTGGAGCACGAATCTATTTCTTTTCAGCCCATAACGCAAATACTGTCAACGCCGGACGACTTCGACCTCGCCCCGGTTCTGAGTCACATCCAGGCGCAGCACAGGCATCGGCATCTCCCTCGGGATGATCTCGCGCAGCTGGCTGGAGCCCGTCACCGTCACGCCGGTCACCTCGATGTCCCGGGGAACAATCAGGGCCATGCCCCCCATGTCCACCGTCACCGACGCGTCGCAGTCCTGCAACCACTCCCCACGCAGATCCACTTCGGCGCCACCCATGCGGCAGTCGATGACCAGGACCGCCGGGCTGGCGTTGCCCAGGCCGGAAGCTTCGAAACCACCCATCGAGCCATGAATCACCAGGCGGTCCATGGGCTCGCGCAAGGGCTCGCTCACATCGAGCTCGAAACCACCCTTGTCGAAGTGGATGTCGGCTTCGCTGAGCCAGAGTCCGCCAAGGTCGGCGGAGAATCCACACTGACTCACATCAAGGTCGAGTTCCAACTCGACGTCGGTCGGCAGGAAGACTTCCACCTTCGGATCGACGGCATCGCCGAATATCTGCATGGCGATCGCCTGCAGCATGGGGATCGTCCGACGGAACCCGATGCGGTACTCCCAGCGCCCATCATCCAGGGTAACGAGTTCGTCTACGAGCCGGTACGACGTCGAATCGTAGCGCGCGGAAATCGTCACGCCTTTACCCTCGGGAGCCGACATCAGGATGAATTCTCCGTCGGAAAAATCGAGCACGACGCGGCCGGGCCCGGCTGGAGCGGTCGGCCCGCCTGCTGCATCTGATCGGATCGTCCCGGATACATACTCCTCGATCACCTGTCCCTCGATCGATCGCTTGGCCACCAGGGCCGTCACTGCGGTGGTCACCACGAGGATGAGGATCACGCCCAGGCAGCCGAATCCTGCGATCTTGAAGCAACCCTTAGGAGACGACACGGCAAGGCCTTTCGATCGGGAAATAGTGGCGACAGTTCGAGTCTGGCCAATCACTACGACGATGATAGGGATTTGTTCAAACACAAAGAGCGAATTCTCTCTGACGACCGCTCAGATTTCGATGGCCGACAAGGGCCCCTGGGCGGCCTTCATGCCCAGCGCCAGAAGGGCCAGCAGGGTGAAGTAGGCGACACCGATCTGGACCCGAAGCCGGTTGGGCACGTCATAATAGTCAGCTCGGTGACCGCGAAGGTTGCGTCCCAGGCTGAACAGGCCCAGCAGCAGGATCAGGAACAGGATCGGCGAGTGGGTGCGCAGAAAGACCGCGATGCCCACGACGTAGCCTGCCGCCCAGAGCCAACGACTGATCACGCCCACGATCCGACCTCCGTCCAGCGGGCTGATGGGGATCATGTTGAACAGGTTGATCAGAAATCCCGTCGAGGCCAGGGCATACCAGAACAGGTCACCGGTCATCCATCCCACGACCAGACAGACTCCCGCCCCGGCGGAGCCGAGTACCGGGCCTCCGATGCCGACCAGCGCCTCGACATAGGCGTTGCGCGGCATCTCCTTCATGGCGATCACAGCGCCCACGAAGGGAATGAACACCGGCGCACCGGCATCGATGCCCAGCCAGCGCAACACCAGCGCATGGCCCATCTCGTGCACGAAGATCAGCAGCACGAAGCCCACGGCGAAGGGCAGGCCCCAGATCGTGGCGTAGACCCACACGGCCAGCAGCATGCTCAACAGCGAGCCCATCTTCAGGAACTTGAGCAGGGGGAGCAGGATCTTGAGCTTGCCGAACACGAACAAAGCCGCTGCGCCTGCCGGCCCCCAGCGTCGCCACTGCTTGACGCGTTCGGGCCTGGAGCCTTCAGTCGAATCCGGCTGATGCTCGCCGGCAGATTTCATCAAGGCCGCCGCCACGAGTTGACGGTTGCGGCGGCGACGCTCGAGGGATTCGGAATCGCTCATGTCAGCGCGCCAATCGGATGGGGGCAAGACTCCTGGAAGCCTCCCAGATCACGATGCCGAGGAAAACCACATCCATGAGGCCGAAATTGAGACGAATCACTTCGAACATCAGGGCTGGCGGCGGCAGCAGGGGCAAAGAGATTTCGGATGAAGCGTACTCCGGTGAGTCCGCCAGCGCCCGCAGCAGGAATGTGCGGTTCACCAGATAACTCGCCAGGGCGTAGGAGGCAGCCGCCACACCCGCCGCCAGACCCTGCAGTCCGACCGAACGACGGCCACCGGTGAACATCAGGATTCCACGGCCGACGGCGAATCCGATCACGATGGCGACCAGCCCGAACGAGATCTTCGTGACGATCGTGAAACCCCACCAGACGACGGCGCCGGCGAGGCCACCGAGAACGGCACCAACCACGGCATTCACGTAGTTGATGCCTTCGCCCTGCCGCTCGACCAGCGTCTCGACTTCGAACCGGAGTCTGTCGAAGCACGGGGGACAGAAAGCTCCGTCTTCGGTGTCGTGACGAGGCTCATCTGCTGGGATGGGCAAACCGCATTCGAGGCAGGAGACTTCATCGGACATGGAGACCCTTTCATCGAGGGACGGATCAGACGACACTTCGACGAACCTCGCATGGAGGTATCCGCTGCATCAAGGATTTTCCAGGTCATGACGACTGCAGCCGCTCGCACCCGGCTGCAGCTAGTTGACGTAGCCCAACGCCTCGATCCGACGCTTGGTTTCCTCATCGAGCCGGAGCGGCTCCCGTTCGAGCATGAACGTCGTGCGAAGCGAATCGCCTCGGGCGGCGATGCTGTCGGCCACAGCTGTCAGTCGGGCGACGATCGCCGGCTCGAGATCGGCCACTGATCGAAGTTCACGGGGATCGTCGTCGAGGTGGTAAAGCTCGGGCGGCGCCGTGCGGTCGAGGATCACTTTCCAGGGCCAGTCGATCACAGCTCGTCTGTGCAGTCGCCCCACCTTTTCGTCGACGTACAGGGGCCGGGGATCGGTCAACGCCTCGGAAAACAGCGAACGTGACTCGTGCTCATCCGGTTCGGCCAGAGCGAACTCCTCGGCCAGGGTCCCGAAAACGTCCATCACCGCGACCGGCTGCTCGATCTTCGCTCCGGGCACCGTTCGCCCCGGCCAGCGCATGATCAGAGGCACATGGATCTGCTCCTGATAGACCTGCTCGCCGTGGCTACGGTAGTCGTGGTGATCCCACAAGCCCTCGCCGTGATCCGAAAGCAGGATCACGACAGTATCGTTGTTCAATCCTTGGGTTTCGAGTTCGTCCAGAAGGGCGCCGACATGATGGTCCACGAAGGCCACTTCGCCGTCGTAGAGATTGCGGTTCACGCGCTTGATCAGATCGACATTCCTGGTCGTCTCCCCCTTGTCCATGGCCCGCAGCACACGGCGGGAGCCGTCGATGTAGTCGCCAGGCTGGTCTTCGCCGAATCGATGCTCGTCATGGGGAAGGTACGGGTCATGGGGATCGACGTAGAGGGCGAACAGGAACCAGGGCTTATCCACAGGCCGCTCGTCGCGCAGCCAGCGGAAGATCCTGTCGTTCATCGAGATGGCGTCGATCATGCCCACGTCGCGGGGATAACCGGCGTTGATCGGCGGCGCGTCGTAGAGGTCGAACCCCTGATCGAACCCCAGTTCGGGAGCAATGTTCGCATTGCTGTAGATACACGCTGTGCTCCAGCCGGCCTCGCGAAAACGTTCGGCGAGTGTGTGCAGCCCCTCGCTCATCTGTCCGTCGCGGTTCACGCAGCCGTGGGTTTCGGGATGGAGGCCGGTGAAGTAGGAGGCGAAAGAGGCACGGGTCCAGGAGCTCGGCGTGATCGCCCGTTCGTAGGTGGTGGCAGTGGCTGCGAAGTCTTCGATTTCGGGAGTCGTCGGGCGTTCGTAGCCGTAGAGGCTCATGCGATCGGCGCGCAGGGTGTCGATGGCGATGATCAGGACGTTGAGCCGGGGCAGCGGAGCCTCAGAGGAGTCGCGGCCGCAGGAAGTGAGCAGTGAGAGCAGCAGGACAAGGAGGACTGTTTGAACGCGCATGGTGATCCTCGGAACAAGACGCAGGTTGGTTTATCGGGATTCTAGCAGGATCTTTGCAGAAGTTCGCGGACGAGTTGATGGAATTCGATTTGACTTCAGAGCGGTCCGGGATGGACCCAGGGCGAAGGGGAGACTAGACTGACCAGCCGGAACAGTCGAATTCCACACACTCTCGGGAGCCCCGACATGAAACGCGCCGCCTTGTGCCTGATCCTCTTCCTGTTGGCGATCTCCGCTTCAGCCGCAGACCTCACCCAAACCCGGCCGTCGCTGGAGCGCATCACCGTTGATCCTACTCTCATCCTGGTGGGCGACGGCGACACTGTCACGATCGAGTGGAGCGAGGACGACCGCGAACGCGTCCGCATCCTGGGAATCGACACGCCTGAGACGCAGAACCGATCCCACAATCTGTCCTACGACCAGTCGTTCGGGCAGAAGGCCACCGGTTTCGCCATGGGCGCCTTCGCGACCGCGACACGAGTGGAACTGCTCCGCGCCGCCGAAACCGACGGCTACGGCCGCACCCTCGGGTACATGTTCGTCGATGGAAAGAACTACTCGACGTTGATCGTTCGCGCCGGTCTGGCCGCCGAAACCGTCAGCCATTACGGCGACAACGGTTTTCCTGAAGAGTCCCAGGAAGTGCTGGAGGTCTCTCGAACCGTCGGTCCGGTGCCGTTCGAGCCACCGCACCAGTTCCGGCGCCGCATGAGGGAACTGAGCGAGTGGACCAAGAAGCTTGAGCTGGACGACAACTAGGACTGGGGCAAGAAGGAGCGACTCGTGGGAATTGCTGCCGACATCGCGATCATCGTCACCTCCGGTTTCGTGGGTGGAATCATCGCCCAGCGCCTCAAACAGCCGCTGATTCTGGGGTACATCGCCGCCGGTGTCGTCCTCGGTCCGGTGACCGGCGGCACCTTCATCTCCGCCCCCCACGACATCGAACTCCTGGCCGAGATCGGCGTCGCGCTGCTCCTGTTCGCCCTGGGCATCGAGTTCTCGCTGGACAAGCTGCGGCCGCTGAGGAATGTGGCCCTGCTGGGCACGTCGATCCAGATCATTCTGACTCTGGGCGCGGCCGCCGGAATGGGTCTGTTGCTGGGCTGGCCCTGGACCGATGCCGTGTGGTTCGGCGGTTGTGTCTCTCTCTCCAGCACGATGGTCATCCTGAAGACCCTGCAGAACCAGGGTCGGCTCGGCACGCTTTCGAGCCGGGTGATGATCAGCATGCTTCTGGTGCAGGACCTGGCTGTCATCCCCCTGCTGATCGTGTTGCCCAAGCTGACGGATCTCCGGTCGGGGCTGCCGGACCTCGGCTGGGCGCTGATGCGGTCGGTCATCTTCCTGGCTTTGATGATCGTGGTAGGCACCAGGGTGATCCCCTGGCTGATGCGTCGGGTCAGCCGGTGGAACTCACGCGAACTCTTTCTGCTCACGGTGACCGGCCTCGGTCTTGGCATCGGCTTCGCCACTTACAAGGTGGGTCTGAGTTTCGCTTTCGGCGCCTTCATCGCGGGCATCGTCTTGAGCGAATCGGACCACGCCCACCAGGCATTGAGCGACATCATCCCCCTGCGGGACATCTTCGGCCTGCTGTTCTTCGCGTCGGTGGGTATGCTACTGGAGCCGCATTTCGTGCGGGACAATCTCACGCTGGTGCTGGGGCTGGCCGCAGCGGTCGCCCTGGTCAAGGGAGCGATCTGCGCCGGGGTGGGCAGGGCTTTCGGCTACCACAACGTCGTGCCGCTGGCCATGGGGCTGACCATGTTCCAGGCCGGCGAATTCGCCTTTGTCATCAGTCGGGTCGGTGTCGCCACCGACAGCATCGGCGCCGAGCTCTACTCGTTGATCATGGCAGTCACCCTGGTCACCATGTTCCTGACCCCCCTGGTGTCCGGGGCCACGACGCCCATCTACAACTTCCTCAGGAGCCGCCGTCAGCACGAGCCGGTCCTGACGATCAACATCAGCCAGAACGAGCTGCACGACCATGTCGTGATGGCCGGCGCCGGTTCCATGGGCCGAACGGTGGCCGGGGTGCTGGGGCGACTGAATCTTCCGTTTGTGGCGATCGAACTGGATCAGCACCGCCTGGAAACCTGCCGCGCCACCGGCGTGCCGGTGATCTACGGCGACGCCAGCCATCCGCTGGTCCTCGAAGCGGCAGGACTGGGCCAGGCCTGTGTCCTGCTCATCACGACTCCCTCCCCGGTGATCACACTTGCCATCGCTCGACACGCCAGGCAGCTGCGACCTGAACTGCATATCATCGCCCGCGCCGGAACAGACGCGCTGCTGGAAGAGTTGTACGATCTCGGTGTGCACGAAGTCGTGTTGCCTCAGCTGGAGGCCGGGCTCGAAGTGACGAGGCAGGCCTTGCTGCATCTCAAGGTCCCTGTCCTTGAGATCGAGAAGCTTACGGACGAGGTGCGGTACGAATTCTATCGGCCAGTGCGGACGGATGATCTGGCCCGCACATCGTGACACCCCTGCCACCGGGTGAGAGCCCCGGCCATGCCCATCCTCGTCACCGACTTCGTCGACACTTTCGCTCGGTGCGACCTACTTGCGGATCGAGAAACCGAAATGGTCGATGGCCGGGCCCAATGGGTAATAGTGGCCAAGGCCATAGGCGATCAGCCCGGCCTGATCGATCCGGAATTTGCCCTTGTCGTCGATCAAAAAGGCGGAAACCTGCACCGCAACGACTTCGGCCAGGAAGAGGTGGTGGCTGCCCAGTTCCAGGCGCTGGGTCACGCGGCATTCGATATTGACCGGGCATTCCATGATGATCGGGCAGGAAATCCTGCTGGCCGGAACCGCGGTCAAACCGGTCTCGGCGAACTTGTCGAACTGGCTACCGGAAACCACGCCGCACCAATCGGTGATCCTGGTCTGGGCGAGAGAGGGCAGGTTGACCGCGAATTCTCCACTGGTCATGATGATCTGGTGGGAGTATCGCTCCGGCCGCACCGAAATCGAGAGCATGGGCGGGTCGCTGCACACGGTGCCGGTCCAGGAGATAGTGATGATGTTGGGCCGGAATTCCCCGGCGCCGCCACAACTGACCAGCACGACGGGCACCGGCGCGAGGACGTTGCCCGGCTTCCAGGACTGTTTGGCGATGGGTTCCGACGAACGCAGTTTCTCAGAGTGCGCTGGCTGAGCCTGTGTCTTCCTGTTGGCGAATCCTTTTTTCTTGTTCATGTTCAGTCCGGGTTCGAGTCGTAATTCTTGTTCCCACGACGACCGAAGCGGTTCACCCCTGACCGAGGATCACCCAACCCCAACGACAACCCCCATCCTCCCCGCTCCATCCCCATCCCTCCGATAACTCCAAAACCCGATCCCGCAAATCGAACACCGTGCATCCACGGTCACCCGTCCCGGAGCGATCCCTCCCCGAGCCAAAGCATCGACATTCGCCGCCCAAAGATCCAGGCGCGGCCGCAAGCCCGTCTCCCGAAAGAACGATCCGGCGTGCACCCCCACCTGGTCGAGAAACGCCTCGCGGACCTCGGTTCCGACCTCGTAGCAACACGGCCCGGCCGAGGGCGCGATCGCTGCTAATGCGGTCCGCGGATTCATCCGCTCCCCGATCATCGCCTCCAACAACGACGTGGTGATCCCCGCCACCGTCGATCGCCAGGACGCATGGGCCATGCCCCAGAGCCTTCGACCGTCGTCTGCGACACCGGCAACCAGCACGATCGGACAATCGGCGCTGCGTCCGAGCACTCCCAGCCCGGAAACATCCGTCCACAACGCATCGGCCTCCCCGACGCAGCCAGCAGCCTCGACTCGCAAAACCGTCCCGCCGTGCACTTGACGTGCCCAGGCGACACCGTCGAGTCCGGCATCGGCGGCAAGCTCTGTCACGAGGACGGCGTGCTCCTTCGATCCCGGATCCGAACGCAGATCGGGGCCGTCCATCGTCGTCATCCGGTGCCGCAGGCCAGGAATCACTCGGCCGGCCGTCAGGGACCAGGGCTCGGAACGTGCGTTGGATATTTCCGTCATGGGTTTCAAGGCGACTTCTCCCTCGATCCGGAACGGATTGTCTTCTCTTTGCGCGGAACGTCTCAACCGTTATCCTCCGCGAAACGCATCGATTCCACCCCGACCCGGAGTCCACGATGACGCTCATCGCAGCCCTGTTCCTGCTGATCGTCCCGCTCGTCGTCCTCGCCGATGACGACCCGACCTTCTCCCCGGACGCCATCGTCGGCCTCTGGGAGACCAGTCACGACGCCGATGGTTGGTCCCGCATCGCCATCGTCGCTGTCGATGGACAGTACGAGGGCCGCATCACCTGGATCAACAACGATGTCTACGATCACGACGACCCCATGGCCGGCGAGCCCGTGGTCGATCGCGAAAATCCCGACGAGAGTCTGCGCGGACAATCCCTGATCGGCCTGCGCCTGATGCACGGGTTCGTCCATGACAAGCAGAACCGCTGGAAGGACGGGCGGATCTACGACCCCAACAACGGCAAGACCTACCGCTGCAAGCTCACCCTCAAGGACACTGGGACGCTCGAAGTTCGCGGGTACGTGAAGATCGGCTTCCTCAGGCCGGGGCGAACGACCACCTGGTCCCGCGTCAGTCCGACTCCAGAGCCCTGAGCACGCATCGCGCCAGATCGCTGAGGGCCGGATCGCGGGCGCCCATCACCATGCACACGTCGCCGGGGCGGGCTTCGGCCGACACTTCGTCCGGAAGTTCGTCGCGGTCGTCGAGGTCCCGGGCGTCGCGGCCTCCCGCACGGATCGCCGCCGACAGGTCGGTCGACTCCACATCGCGGGTGACCGACCCTCCCGCGTAGTAGATCGGCGGCAGCCAGAGGACGTCGTCGGGGCCGAGGGCATCACCGAACGCGGCCACCAGGTCGTCGAACAGGAATCGGGTCGGGCCATAACCGTGGGGCTGGAAAAATGCCAGAACCCTTCCGCCGCCCAAGCGGGCCGCCGCCAACGCAGCGCGCAGCTTGTCGGGGTTGTGAGCGAAGTCGTCCACGACCGTAACACCCCGGGCCGTGCCCACGATCCGGTGCCGCCGCGCCACGCCGCAAAAATCCTTCAAGGCCGCCGCGCAGATCTCCAGGGACACGCCCGCCTCCAGCGCCGTCGCTGTCGCCGCCACCGCATCCCGCACGTTGTGCTCCCCTGGCACCGGCAAGATGAAAGACACTTCGCCGATCGAGAACCGGCTGCCGGTCGCGGTCAACTCGAGGTCGACAGCCCGCACATCGCACCCTTCGGACAGGCCCGCCCGAACCGCCCCGTTGGCCAGGGAGTCGAGGGCCGGATCATCACCCAGCACGATCGGTCCACGCGTCTGAGAGGTCAGGATGCGGAACATGGCCAGCACATCGGCCGGTTCCTTGTGGTCGCGCTGCAGGTTGAGGATCACCGACGCCCACGGCCGGTAGCGCACCACGCTGCCGTCGCTCTCGTCGGCTTCGATCACCAGATGCGCCCCATGGCCCGCGCGGGCGTTGCCCAAGAGACCTTCCGACTCCAGACGCACCAGGGCGCCGCCGGTGATCACCGTGGGATCGAGCCCGGCGTGCATCAGGATTTCGGCGATCATGGCCGTGGTGGTCGACTTGCCGCTGGTGCCGGTCACGGCGATGCCTTCGCTGGCGGCCACGAACTCTGCCAACAGTTCGCTGCGGTGCAGGATGGGAACGTCGGCGGCTCGAGCGGCCAGCACATCGGGCACCGTGCCCTCGACGGCCGTCGATACGACCAGGGCGTCACAGCCGGATCGAGGCCAGGAACCGTCCTGGGGCACGATTTCAACTCCCGCAGCCTCGAGAGCCTCGCGGATGAAGGCGCGTTCCCCAGAATCAAAGGCCCGATCCGAACCTGTGCAGCGTCCACCGCGCCAGGCATGGACCTGAGCCAGGGCGCTCATGCCGCTGCCTCCGACACCACAGAAATGCAACCATCGCTCAGACAATGACAACCGGATCCCCCTCTTCCACCTGATCGAAGAGGCGAATCACATCGGTGTTGCTCAGACGAATGCATCCGTGACTGTCCGGTTCGCCGATGCGGTCCTCGTGATTGGTCCCATGGATGTAGATGAACCGCTCAAGGGAATCGCACCGACCGCCGCGGTTCAAACCTTCCTCGCAGCCTTCGAGGGTGAGAATGCGGCTGAGGATCAGATCGGCGTTCTGATAGCCGTCGTCGGGCCAGCGTCCGACAGGCTCGCGACTCTGGAACCAGGTGCCGATCGGCTGATCGGCGCCGATCTTGCGGGTGATTCGATGCACCCCCGGAGGGGTGCCGAACGACCCTTCGATACCGTCGAGGCCCGCCGCCGACGTCGAGACCCCGTAGGTTCGCTCGATGCCCTCGGCGGTGACCAGGGCCAGGGATTGGGACGCCTCGCTGACCAGCAACCAGCGCTTCGGAACCTCGCCGCAGACAGCCAGCAAGCGTTCGCGTGCTGCCTGGAGATCCGGCGAATCGTCGTTGAGTCGGGGGCGAAGGCTGGACACGCGGGATCCTTCCGCTGGAGTCGTGCTCGGGTGGGGACGGTACATCACATCATTCCTGATTGTCCATTTGATAACAGCGCTCCATTTGACCACCTTGAACCCACCCCTTAGACCCCGGAGGCGATGCCATGTTCGACATCGATGGAGCACTCGAGAGCCAACTCCTCGAGGTGATGAAGAACAAGCCCACCCTGATGCTCACCGAGCCTACCGAGCCCCGCATCGTCGAAGCCGCGTGTCATTTGTCGCGCTTCGCCAGAATGGTCTTCCTGGCGCCCGAAGCGGCCGTCCGCGCCGTCGCCGAAGAGCATCTCGGACACGTCGACGCCACCCGGCGCGAGTTCACCTTCGAGGAAGCGACGTTCATCGACCCCTCCGCCGAGAACGAGTTGCTCGACGAATTCGCCCAGGAGTGCATCTCGCTGCCGCCCGAGCTACGGCGGGCCGACAGCTTCGAGCAGGCCCGCGAGATCCTCAAGGAGCCGGCGCGCTTCGGCATCATGGCCGTTCGTCTCGGCCACGCCGACGTGGTCGTGGGCGGCATGACTCACGAGCCACGGGAATACTTCCGGCCCATGCTCCGGTTGCTGCAAGTGAATCGCGCCATGGCCCAGGCCGGGGTCTTCGTCCTGCCCGACGACCATCCCAGCGACATCTTTCCCCACAACATCGTGGTCTTCGGCGACGTGGGCGTGAACTCGGACATGGACGCCGAGAAGCTGGCCCGCACAGCGGTCGGTACCTGCGCCATCGCTCGCGACCTCATCCCCGAGTCCGTGCTGCCGACGATCCACGGCGCCATCGTATCGTACTCCCACAAGGGCTCGGACGATGGACCCTCGGTCGAACTGGTCCGTCAAGCCGGGAAATTGATTCCTGAGATCCTCGCCCAGAGGATCGAAAAGGGCGAGCGCTACAAGACCATCAGCATCGAGGCCGAAGTCAAGATCTCCACGGCGATCTCGCGTCGCTCGGCCATGTACTACGACCAGCATGACAACGACACCTGCTCCGGCCGCACGAACGTGATCATCGCCCCGAACCTGGACCTGGGCAACCTGCTCTACCACCTCTACTCGACTCGTTATCCGGAAGCAAAGAAGTTCCCGGTCATGTTCGGCATCCGGTTCAAGGGCATTGACCTGCCCATGGACTCGAAGACCGACGACGCCATCATGGCCATCAAGGCCAACCTCCTGCGGCTTCATCTGTTCGGGCACTGGTCCGAAACGCCGCGCGACACCTTCTTTCCGCGACGACGTATCCTGGCCATCAACCCCGGTTCGACCAGCACGAAAATCAGCGTCTACGAAGGCGAGCTCGAGCGCTTCACCACTGAATTGCAACATTCGGCCGAGGAGCTCGAACCCTACGAAAACGAGCCGATGACAGCCCAGGTCGGGTTCCGGCGCGAAGCGGTCAAGCAGGCCCTGATCGACCACGGCTTCAGCATCGACGACCTCGACGCTATCGGGGCCCGAGGCGGCCTGGTGCACCCGATCCCCCACGGCACCTACAGCGTCAACCAGCGCATGATCGACGACCTGATGGCGGCCATCGGCGGCGAGCACGCCTCGAACCTCGGCGCCCTGATCGCCGACGCCCTGCGCAACGAGCGCGAGCTGCCCACCTTCATCGTCGATCCGGTCGTGGTGGACGAGGTGTGGGACAAGCAGCGGATCACCGGCATGAAGGCGATCCGTCGGCTGGTCATCAGCCACGCCCTGAACCAGATCGCCACCGCTCGACGCTACGCCGAGGAACACGAGACGTTCTATGACCACGTCAACGTCGTGGTGTGTCACATGGGCGGCGGTATCACCGTCGGCGCCCATCGCAAGGGCCGCTACATCGACGTGAACAACGGTCTCAACGGCGAAGGGCCTTTCTCGCCCCAGCGTTCGGGATCGATCCCGACAGGTCAACTCATCGATCTGTGCTTCTCCGGCCGCTACACCCACGACCAACTCAAGAAGATCAACAAGGGCCGCGGCGGGTTGGTCGATCTGCTCGGCACGACCGATCTGCGCGAGGTCGAGCGACGTGTGGACCAAGGGGACGCCGAAGCCGCCCTAGTCTACGACGGCATGATCTACCAGATCTGCAAGGAGATCACGTCTCTGCTGCCCGCGTTCGAGGGCGAGCCCCTCGACCGGGTCCTGTTGACCGGCGGCATGGCCCGCAGCTCCCGCCTGGTCGCAGCGATCGAGGCCGGCGTCATCGGTCTCGCCTGCGGCGTCACTGCGTACCCCGGCGAAAACGAGATGTTCGCCCTGATCAAAGGAGCTCTGCGGGTGCTCAACGGCAAAGAAGAAGCCCGTACCTACGCTCCGGAGGCCTAGCCATGACCCCGATCACGTCCCTCGATTCGCTGCTGACGACCCTCAAGAACGAACCGAGACGACGGGTGGCGGTGGCGGCCGGGCAGGATCCAGGAACCATCGGCGCTGCAGCGAAAGCCGCCGCCGAAGGCATCGCCGATATGATCCTGGTAGGCGACGCCGACAGGATTGCAGATCTTTGTGCCGAGCAGGGCCTCGACGCGGGCGTCTTCACGATCGTCGACGTACCCGACATGATTGAGGCCGCCCACCGGGCCCGAGACATGGTGCGTGCCGGCGAAGCCGAAGTGCTGATGAAGGGCCTGGTGGGAACCGGCGACTACATGAAATCGATCCTCGACAAGGAACGCGGCCTGCTGCCTCCCGGAGCCGTGCTGAGTCACGTGACGGTGCTCGAATTGCCCGCGTTCGTGCAGCGCCACGGCAAACTGTTGTTCGTGGCCGATGTGGCCATCATTCCTCTGCCCGACCTCGCGACCAAGAAACGCATCCTGAGATTCTGTCTCGACGCGGCCCACAGCTTCGGCCTCGAACGCCCCAGGGCGGCCTTGATCGCGGCGACGGAAAAAGTGAGCCCCAGGATGCGGGCCACGGTCGACGCCCGGGCGATCCGCGATGAGTCGGGTGACGAGTTCGCCGATGCGATCGTCGACGGTCCCCTGGCGCTCGACGTGGCGATCAGCCCCGAAGCCTGCGAGATCAAGGGGCTCGACTCCCCTGTCGGAGGCGCCGCCGACGTGCTGGTGTTTCCCAACATCGAGTCGGGAAACGTGTTCTACAAAGCGGGAACACTGCTTTCGGGCGGACGGGTGGCCGCCGCCGTAGTCGGAACGACAGCGCCATGCGTTCTGACGAGTCGGGCTGATTCGGAGGAATCGAAGCTGCTTTCGATCGCGTTGGGGTGCCGATTGGTCACCTAGCGGCCCCCCAGCCACGATGCGACGACATCATCACGACAATCTTCATTTCTTAATTGAATACCGTCAGATCTACATCTATCTTTGTTGACAAATAAACAGGCCCCCCTCACTCCTCATTTGAGCCGCCGTCGCTTTGCTCCGGCGCAGTATGGACTATCCCAAGGAAGTGATTCGATGAAACGCATTCTCGGTCTGACCGCCCTGCTCGTGATCCTGATGATCAGCGCCGACGTCGTCGCCACAGCCCAGGACACCGTGGCCGGCAAGTGCATGACCTGCCACAAGGAAAAATCCCCCGGCCTGTACCGTCAGTGGCACTCTTCCAACCACGCCATGCACAACGTCACCTGCCTGGACTGCCACCAGGCCGAACGGGGTGACAGCGACGGGTTCGATCACGAAGGAGCGCTGATCGCCACGCTGGTCACTCCCAAGGATTGCGGCAAGTGCCACGAAAGGGAAGCCAACGAGGTTGACGCGTCCCACCACGCCACCGCAGGCCTGATCCTCGACTCCAACGACGCCTACCTGGCCCATGCCGCCGGCGGTCACCCGGCGGCGATCATGGGTTGCGAAAGCTGTCACGGCAGCAAGGTGGAGATCGACGAGAATTCACCCAACAAGCTCTCCATGAAGAGCTGGCCCAACTCGGGCATCGGCCGTCTCAACCCCGACGGCTCCAAGGGTGCCTGCTCCGCCTGCCACACCAGGCACGCTTTCAGCAAGGCCCAGGCCCGTCGCCCCGAGGCCTGCTCCAAATGCCACCTCGGCCCGGATCACCCCCAGAAGGAGATCTACGAAGAGAGCAAGCACGGCAACGCCTACTTCACGCACATCGACGACATGAATCTCGACGCCGACCGCTGGGTCGTGGGCATCGACTACTACGAGGCCCCCACCTGCGCAACATGTCACATGTCGGCCACGCAGACCCAGCCCGTCTCCCACGATGTCGGGAACCGCATCAGCTGGAACCTGCGTGCTCCTGTTTCCATGAAAATGGAGAACTGGGAAACCAAGCGGAAAGCCATGGTGGACGTGTGCACCAGTTGCCACGGCCAGCGTTTCGCCGAGGGCCACTACTACCAACTCGACGCGTTCGTGAACATGTACAACGAGAAGTTCGCCAAACCGGCCAAAGCCATCATCACCCTGGTCAAGGAGAAGGGCCTGCTCGAGAACCCGGCCGCGTTCTCCAACGAGATCGAGTGGGAGTACTGGGAACTGTGGCACCACGAGGGCCGCCGCGCTCGTCACGGCGCCGCCATGTTCGGTCCGGACTACACCTGGTGGCACGGCATCTACGACGTCGCTTACAACTTCTACTTCAAGCTGATCCCGTCGGCCCGCCACCTGGACGATCCCGACGTGACCGCCCTGTGCGACAAGATCATGGCTGACCCGATGAACGACTGGTTCAACCGTCCGACGGCCGACATCAAGGCCGATATCAAGTCCGGCAAGCTGCCCGGCGTCTACAAGAGCCTCTTCACCACGGAGTAGCGGGAGATCGACATGAACAGGCGTTTCGTGAACATCATCCGCGGGCTCTCGACCAACTGGATCGGCTCGATCGGCGTGGCATTGACGACCACGGCGTTCTTGCTGTTCCTCTTCGTCGAATTCCTCCGCGTGCTGGGGATCGTGACCGGTTCATACATTGGGCTGATCACCTACCTGGCGTTTCCGGCTCTGTTCATCTTCGGACTCGTCCTCATCCCGTTCGGCTGGGGGATCCTCCGCCGATCGACCGGGAAGACGAGTCGGGAGCTGATGGCCGAGCGCTTCGAGCCCAGCGACATCGAGGGCAAGGCGTACGGATCCCGGTTGGCCCGGACGTTCCTCTTGCTGACCTTGATCAACATCCTCTTCCTGGGCGGCGGCACCGCCCGCATGCTCCACTTCATGGACTCGTCGGAGTTCTGCGGCACTGCTTGCCATGGAGTCATGGCACCAGAGTGGGCGACCTACCAGTCCTCTGCCCACGCCCACGTCAAATGCGTCGAATGCCATGTGGGCGAGGGAACCGGTGCGCTCATCGACTCGAAGATCAACGGGCTGTGGCAGATGATATCGGTGACCTTCGATCTCTATGAACGTCCTATTCCCACACCTGTCCACCAGTTGCGGCCCGCCCGGGAGACCTGCGAACACTGCCACTGGCCCGACAAGTTCTACGGGGATCGGCTCCTGGAAATGGTCAACCACGACTTCAACGAGAGTTCCACACACAGGTACACGACCCTGAGCATGAAGGTGGGGTCGGGGCAGGGAGGTCGCCGAGGTGAGATCCACTGGCACGTGGCCGACCGGAACGAAGTGCGCTACTGCTCGGTGAACGACGACCGTCAGGACATCGTCTGGGTGGACGTGAAGCAGGACGACGGCTCCTGGCGAAGATTCGAGAATCGGCTTCTTTCGCTCGGTGATCGCGACGCCGTCCGCACCATGGACTGCGTCGACTGCCACAACCGCGCCACCCACATCTACCAGGATCCCGAGCAGGTCGTGGACGAGTTGATCGCCCAGGGCGACATCGACCGCGGGTTGCCTTTCGCCAAGCGACAGGCCCTGGCAGCCCTCACCGGCAACTACACCGACATTGACGCCGCCAAGGCCGGCATCGAGGCTGAAATGAGCGGGTTCTACCGGGTTCGCTACCCCAAACGTCTGGGTGAATTCGCTTCCCGCCTCGATGTCGCGATGGAGTCTCTGCTGGAAACCTGGAAAAGGAATATTCACCCTGGCATGAACGTGACCTGGGGTTCCTATCCAAGCCTGCTGGGACACGATGCAGGCGGCGGGTGTTTCCGTTGTCACAACCCCGACCTGATCGACGCCGATGGCCGGAGCATCTCGAACGACTGCACGCTGTGCCACAGCATCCTCGCCGACGACAGCGCCCATCCGTTCCAGTTCCTTCTGCCGATCCCCGAAAAGGGAGACCCCGACGCCAAACGGCACGGTTATCTGCAGCAGGAGTTCCTGCGCACGTTGACCCCCTAATCCCCTCCCGAGTCCAGCTGGGACGGTCGCGACCACGGTGTCGCGACCGTATTTTTTGATTGTAGGATATTAAGTTCCTGTCGCAGCGGCCGATGAAGGAGAGGACGACACCCAACGCCTAGGCCTGCGGCGATACGCCACGCACCGGAGAAACCATGTCCTCGACGACGTCCATCAACGAGATCTTCACCGAGATGTTCACCAAGGTGCAGGCCCCCGTGCTGCCCGCCGCGGTGGCCCGTCTGCTGGCAGAAATCAACAGCCCCGAGCCGAGCATCTCCGACATCGAAATGATCGTCAGCGCCGAATCTCAGATCAGCGCCCGGGTGATGCGAACGATCAACTCGTCCCAGTTCGCCCTGCGCGAGCCGGTCAAGACCGTGCGCCACGCCATAGCCCTGCTCGGGTTCAACCGCATCCGTTCGATCGTGCTGTCCTACGCCATGCTCGAAGCCATGCCCCGGCCGACGAGCAAGCTCTTCAAGCACGAGATGTTCTGGACCGACACGCTGCTGCGCTCGCTGCTCGCCCGTTCCCTGACCAGCCGCACGAGTCGCCATGATCCTGACGAGGCCTACACCGCCATGATGCTCGCCGACGTTTCGGTTCCGGTTCTGCTGCTCTGCTGGGAGGATCGGTACCAACCCATCCTGCAACGGTGGGAGGGCCACCCTAAGGAGCTGTGCCTCCTGGAGCGCCAGGCCTTCGGCTGGGACCACGCCCGCGCTTCGGCCTGGGTCATGCGGCGCTGGGAGTTTCCCGAGGACCTCGTGCAACTCGTCGCTCAACACAATCTCGAGCCCGACGAGATCCAGAAACAAGGGCTGAAGGACAGCCTGGTGAATCAGATTTGCACCGCCGCTCTGTTGCCCAGTTCGATCAAGCCCCTCGAAGGCCGCTGCCGTAAGCTGGTGAGAGTGGCCCATACATCCCTGGGGTTACCCCTGGACGCATGGCCGGGAATCATCAAGGAGATGCGTGACTGGTTCGAGGTTGTCTGCGAAGAGTTCGGATTGTCCGGGCTGCACGCCCTCGAAATCCTCGATGTCCTGAAACGGACTGCAGGAGACGATAGACGAAGAAACTGACATGCAAGATCGGGGTCCATCCCGGTTCTGCTTGCGATCCGGCAAGATCCCTCCGATCTTGCGCGTATCCCAAATCCCAGGAGACGTCGTGACCACACCTCTCGTGCTCGCTCATCGTGGCTGGTCCGCCCGTGCCCCGGAAAACTCCCTGGAGGCCATGGTCCTTGCCACCGGCTCCGGCGCCGACGGCGTCGAACTCGACGTCCACGAAACCCTGGACGGAGGCTTCGTCGTCCATCACGACGCCGACGTCCGTCACGGTCTGATTGCCGCCCTTCCCCAGTCTTTCATCATCGGCCACGTCGGCAAATCGGGAGCCCCGGTTCCCCTGCTGACCGAAGTGCTCGGCGCTCTCGCGGAACGGCAGCCCGGCGCCACTGTCTTCATCGAAGTCAAGGCCATGCGATCCTGGCCCCGTCTCAAATCCCTGCTCCGTCCCTACCTCGAGGTCCTCGACCTCGAGGTTCAGAGCTTCAACACCTGGCTCCTTGCGGCGATGGCCGAGTCCCCCGACAGCCTGCCCCGAGGCTGGATCACAGCCGATCCCGGCCCCGACCCCGTCGCCCGACTTCGGGAACTCGGCGCCCGCACGCTCTCCCTGCGACACGACGCCATCACACCCGTCCTGGTGAAGGATATCCACGCCGCGGGCTTCCGCATCGCCGCCTGGACCGTCAACGACTCCACTCGAGCCCGCGAACTCGCCCATCTCGGCGTCGACGCCCTCATCGGCGACGACCCGGCCCTCCTCCACGCCACCCTCATCGACTTCGCGACTACCTAGGTCGACAGGTCGAGACACGCACGCGCGAAACGGGTCGAATTACCTTGAACGTCCCGTTTCGCGCGTGCGTGTCTCGACCTGTCGTCTCGGTTCAGGCTTTGAAGCCATCCTTGTAGCGGAGGATTTTGGCTGGGTTGCCGGCGACGATGGCGCCGGGGGGAACGTCTTTGGTGACGGTGGATCCGGCGCCGACGACGGAATCCTTCCCGATCACGACAGGGAGAAGGGTGACGTTGGAGCCGATGCTGGCTCCGTCTTCAATGGTCGTCGTCTTCCAGTGCTCGCGGGCGGGCTGGGGGGGCATGGTGTCGTTGATGAACATGACGCCGTGGCCGACGAAGACATCGTTGCCGATGGTGACCAGCTCGCAGATGAAGGTGTGGCTCTGGACTCGGGTGCGGTCGCCGATTTTGACGCCTGCCTGGATCTCAACGAAAGTGCCGATCATCGAATCACGACCGATCTCGCACTCGTACATGTTCACGAAATTCCAGACCTTGGTGCCTTCGCCGATCTGGCAGTTGCGGATCAGCTGGGTGTCGTTGTTCGGGTATTCCATCAGGGCTCCTCGGACTCGGTTGGGGTGAGGGAACCCGGAAAAGTTAATGCATCGGCGGTGTCCCGTCACCCAGGAACACACACGGCCCCCGCTCGCTGGAGCGGGGGCCGTGGAATCGACACGAACCACCCGGAGGCGGTGCCATGAAGCCTAGCGGAAGCTGGCCTTCAAGGTGCTGAAGCTCACATCGTCGTTGCCAATGACGTTGCCGCCGTTGAAACCTGTGATCGTGAACTCACCGTTGGAGGTCGATCCATAGCCGTCGACGATCAGGAAAAGCTGCTGGTCCACGGGAGCCGTGTACAAGAAGGTCGAACCGTCGGGGTAGGCGTCGTCACCGGCCACGCAGGACCCAAAGGCGTCGCCGCAGTCGCTGATCAGGTAGATCGAGTCATCAAAGCCGTCGGTGGTCATGGTGACATCGAACGATTCGCCGGCTTCGAGGCCCAGCGTGAACACGACGTCGCCGCCGTTGGCGCTGTAACCGGTGCAGCTGCCCGAGCCCAAGATGTAGTCGTTGGTGGCGGACACCGTCGAACCGGTGATGACGAACGGGCCGTAAGGGATGGGAATCGCGTTCGCGCAGGTGTCGTTGGCCGGCGGCGGCGGCGGCGGCGCAGCGGCGGTGGCCGACAGGACGTAGGTGCCGGTGCCGCTGGCGCTGTAGTGAGTGATCTTGATGAAGTAGGTGCCGGCGGCGGTGAAGTTGTAGTTAATCAGAGAATAGAAGCCGACTCCGCCGTCATCGTTGAAGACGAGCTCGGTCGTGCCGTCGACATCGATCAGCCACATTTTGGTATCGCCGGCGTCGCCCGGGTGGGTCTCGAAGACCACCGTTTGGCCGGCCGTCGCCGTGAAGGCGAAGAAGTCCATGTCGCCGGCGGCGTCGATGGCGGCGTTCATGTCGTCGCCCTCGGTCAGCGTGTTGGCGGACAGGTAGTCGTCATTGGGCTCGACTTCGGCCGCACGGCTGTTGGACGTGTAGTTCGGAACTGGTTTTTCGAGGGGAGCCTTGGCCATGGCGGCGCCGGCGATCAGTGTAAGAATCCCAACGATGATGAACAATTTTCTCATGAGAGTTCCCTCCGGGAAGCATGTTATGGTTTGTCTGTCCTTGGCGGGGATTTCTCAGCATACCACGAACGATATGAGAATATCAACCCTCACGGTAGGATTTCGTTCGATTGGTTGACACCACATGGTTTTCGGATCCGTTGACGATTGGCCGGATCCCGTCTAGATTCGGGAAATCTCACACTTCGGAGGAAATCATGGGCAAGCCCATCGTCGTCACCGGCGCCGCCGGTTTCATCGGCACCAACCTGGTCCGTGGGTTGAACGCCGCAGGTCGCGAAGACATCATCGTGGTCGACGAGCTCGGCCAGGACGAAAAATGGCGCAACCTCGTCGATCAGTCCTTCGCCGACTATCTCGATCTCGACGACTTCCGCTCCCGGATCCTGATGGACGACATGCCCGAAGTGGAGGCCGTCATCCATCTTGGAGCCTGCAGCACCACCACCGAAACCGACGCCGACTACCTCGCCGACAACAACTATGCCTATTCCCGAGACCTGTGTGAGTGGTGCCTGCGCCACAACGCGCGGTTCGTCTACGCCAGCAGCGCCGCCACCTACGGCGACGGCAACCTCGGCTACGTCGACGACCACGCCCAGGCCCCCATGCTCCGACCGCTGAACATGTACGGCTACTCCAAGCACATGTTCGACCTCTGGGCCCTGCGCAAGGGTCTGCTGGACCGCATCGCGGGCGTGAAGTACTTCAACGTCTACGGCCCCTACGAGGACCACAAGGGCGACATGCGCTCGGTGATCCACAAGGCCTACCATCAGATCCTTGAGTCGGGGCGCGTCGGCTTGTTCAAGTCGTACCGGGACCAGTATCCGGACGGCGGCCAGGAACGCGATTTCGTCTGGGTGGGCGATGCTGTGGCGCAGACCCTCTGGCTCACGGCCAATCCCGGGATCAACGGCCTGTTCAACTGCGGGACAGGCCAGGCACGCTCGTGGGTCGACCTGGCCCGTGCCGTCTTCGACGCGATGGGCCTCGAACCCGCCATCGACTTCATCGACATGCCCGAGCAGCTCCAGGCCAAGTACCAGTACCACACCGAAGCCGATCTGACGAAGCTGCGCTCCTCGGGCTACACCTGCCCGTTCACTGATCTCGAAGACGGCGTGCGCGCCTATGTTCAGGATGATCTGATGGTGCGATTCCCCCCGGAGTCGAGGTGAGCGTTACACCCACGTTCGCCTGGAGCAGCTTCGCCCGTCTGCGCTACGTTCGGAACGGCTCGCACACCTGGTTCGACGGCACCGAGGAAGAACTCCTCGACCTGGTGCGGGATCATTGGCCCCGGCGTCGACCGGGCGACGGACGAACCGGCCTCGACCAGGTCGTGGTCGTGCCAGTGCCCTGTGACAGGTTTGTCGGCAGTGTGGTGTTGATCGAGGAGGCGACCGAGCTGTCGGCCCACCTCGTGCGTCGACAGCCCGAAGAGGCCCCCTACGTCGAAGTCAAAGCCGTCGGCCCCCGCGAGTGCGTGGCTCATGCCGCGGTAGTCCTCTACAGCGCCGAAACCCTGTGCCTCAACGGCGGAACGCGTTCGAGCGACGCCTCCTGGGAGGTCGTCTGCCTGATCGCCTCGTCGATCGACGCCGAGCCGATGGATCCGTTGACCATGGCCCGCAACATGCTCGCCAAGCCCGGAGGCACTCCCTGCGACTCTACCGCGCTCCAGTTCGCCGAAGCGGTGTGGTACTGGTCAGGGCGCGCTAAGATCGACACGGAGTCTTCGAATCGCGGCTGAAAAAGGGGCCGCCCAGCCGGGCAGCCCCTCGATCCTCCCTGGAGGAAAAACTAGCGGAACATCCCCTTCAAGGCGCCGAAGCTCAGATCGTCGTTGCCGACGGTGCAGTCGATGTTGTTGGTCGAGATGACCTTGAACACCCAGGCCTCGCGGTACCAGGTCACCATGCCGAAGGCGTTGTTGTAGCAGTCGCCCAGTGCGACAGTGGCGTAGTCATAGAAGTAGTCGTCGAAGACGATCGGCAATTCTGTCTCGACCGAAACAGCCAGCCATTGTCCGTCGGCAAGGATCTCCTGGACGATCATGCCGTCGGTGATGGTCACCACATGGCTCTCCCAGGCTTCATGGTCAGCCAAAAGATCAAGGGTGGTCAAAAAGATCTCCGGAACTGCCGTGATTCCGGTGACGGTATAACCTGCATCCGACGGGTACAGCAGGTTGATCTCGCAACGGCCGCTGTTGTCGCGAACCAGGCCCTTGATGTCGACAACGTCGCCCACACTGATGCTCGGAGTCACACCTTCATAGACCCAGATGGCCGTGTACGGGCCCGCGGGCAATTCGGTGACGGTAAAACTGTTGTTCTGGACGGCGGTCACAACGGCGCCAGTCACTTCGACCACACTGCCCGGGGCGATGCGTCCCTCGCGGATATCCAGGATCGTGCCGCCCATCGCCACAGAGGCGATCAGCAGAACCATCATCACGGTCATCAGATTGCGCATTTCAGAAGCTCCTCATTCTGCGGCGGACTCCCCCGGCCGCCAGATGTTGCATGGCGTCGATGCTCAGCTCACGAAGCGGGGAGATCTCGATTGCTGCCATAATGAATATTCAAGGCAGATACATGATAGCACAGCCCATTCGAAATGAATAGCCCTATTCGGACAATTTTACACCTGTAATCAGATCGGGGCCGACGACAACGCCCGGCCAAAGGGGCCGGGCGTCGCGCCGAGGGTCCGGTCGAGGACTAACGCGAGTAGAACTCGATGACCAGAGGAATTTCGCAGATCACAGGCACTTCGTCGCGCGGAGGATTGTAGAGGAACTTCGCGCTGAAGTTCTTCTTGTCCCGCTCGATGTACGGAGGGCATTGGCCAGCCGTGTCCAGCGCGATCTGGAAGCAGTCCATGCGGCGGCTCTTCTCCTTGATGGAGACAACCTGATCCGGCTTCACTTGGCACGAAGGGATATCGACCTTCTTGCCGTTGATCAGAACGTGACCATGGTTCACGTACTGACGGGCCGCATAGATCGAGCGGGCCAGCCCGGCGCGCAGGACCACGGCGTCGAGGCGAGCCTCCATCATCTGCACCAGAGTGTTGGACAGATCGCCCTTGCGGGAGGCCTTTTCGTAGTAGGTGCGCATCTGGCGTTCGTGAATGTTGTACTGGGCGCGCAGCTTCTGCTTCTCCATCAGCTGCATCTTGTACGGGGACATCTTGCGACGGCGCATCTGCTGCTGCAGGCCGTGCTGTCCTGGCGGGTACGGACGCTTGTTGAGATAGCGGTCGGCCTTGGGCGTCAGGGGGATCCCCAACGCGCGCGATTTCTTGACCTTGGATCCTGTGAATTTCACGTCATTCCTCCAAAACAAACAACGATGCGGCGTCGCTAGGGATCAGGCATGGATTGACGCCGACGTCAACCGGGCCGGTGGGCATGGGGCCACCTCGATCACCGAACGGCACATCGACGGTGCGACCACGCATCCATCGCCTGAGTCCGACTCGGCCCGGACCGGCAAGACTAGGCCCTGAACGGCTGATTGTCAAGATTCTGGGTCGTCGCGGCGCACGCCGCCCTGCATTCTCGGCAAGCGCGTCATGGCCCGGAGGGCCTCGAGATCCTTGAGAAGAAGACGGCGACCCTGAACCTCGATGAGGTCCTGATCCTGCAGTTGGCGCAGGATTCTCGACAGGGAGGGCTGGTTCATGTTCAGCATCGTCGCCAGATCGCGTTTCCTGGTCGGCAATTCGATCTGGGCGGAGGTCATGAACCCGGAGTAGGGACTTTTTTCGTGGAGTTCGACGAGATAGTGGGCCAGTCGCTGGGCACCGTCGCACAGGGTGAGCTGATCGATTTTTTCGACCAGCAGGGTCATCCAGAGGGCCATCACACCGAAAATATACCTCTGGAGACGCGGATGACGGTCGAGAACTTCCAGAAACCCTTCGCGGGGCAGGAAAATGAGCTCGGAACTCTGCAGGGCCACGCTCGAAACCGGGTGCTCCTCGAGAAAAAGAGACGCCTCCCCGAACATGGCATGGCGTTCGGCCAAATGGACGATGTGCTCCCGATAGCCTGGTCCCGATCGGATCAGCTTGACCTGCCCCTGGAGGACAAGGAAGAGCCCCTCGGGATGATCACCGATCTCGAAGATCATCTCTTCGGGTTCGCAGGTCAGCCGTTCGGCCACCTCCAGAAGTTCCGCGCAGATCTCCTCGCCCATCTGCTGGCCGAAGGGACTTTCCAGCAATTCGTTCAGTTTGACCACTGCGGGGGGAGCGCTCATGGAGGTCTCCTTCAGTCCGGCCGGATCGGTCATGAACGGGGCAGGCGGTCCTTGATGGACAAGCCGATCCGGTTGCGTTCCCGGTCGATCGACTTCACCCGCACCTGGACTCGCTGGCCGACATGGAGCTCATCCGCGGGGTCCTTCACGAAGCGATGGGCGATCTCGCTCACATGAACCAGTCCGTCCTGATGGACGCCCACATCGACAAACACGCCGAAATTCGTGACGTTGGTCACGACACCCTCGAGGTCCATGCCATCGGTCAGGTCCGCGACATCGTGCACATCATCGCGGAAGGCCACGGCGGAGAACTCCTCACGGGGGTCCCGACCAGGCTGGGCCAGTTCGGTGAGAATATCGTTCAGCGTGTAGCGGCCCACATCATCGCAGAAATACCGCTCTGTGGCAATGGTTTGGAGGATTTCGGGGCGACCGACCAGGTCGGATACGTCCCTGTTCAGGTCCGAAGCCATCCGTTCCACGAGTTCGTAACGTTCCGGATGAACCGCCGTGTTGTCCAGGACGTGGCCTCCGGGAACCCGCAGAAAACCTGCACACTGTTCGAAGGTCTTGGCTCCGAGGCGCGGGACGGCGAGCAAATCACGGCGCGAAACGAACGTGCCTTTGGCGTCGCGATGGGCCACGATGCTCCTGGCGAGGGTGGGCCCCAGGCCCGATACGTACGAAAGCAAAGACGCCGAGGCCGTATTCAGATCCACTCCCACGCTGTTCACGCAGGCGACCACGTCGTCATCGAGACGTTCCTTCAGACGTTTCTGGTCGACATCGTGCTGGTACTGCCCCACACCGATGGCCTTGGGGTCGATCTTCACCAGTTCGGCCAGGGGATCCTGCATGCGGCGGCCGATCGACACGGCGCCGCGTACGGTCACGTCCTGGTCCGGCAGCTCCTCGCGAGCCACCTCGCTGGCCGAGTAGACCGAAGCGCCGGCTTCACTGACCTGCACCACCGGAACAGCCAGGCCCCGCTCGCGGGCCCAGTCGCAGGCGACCGCGAAGGTTTCACGCCCGCCGGTGCCGTTGCCCACGGCAACGGCTTCGAAGCCGAGCTCGGCGTGCCAGCGATCGAGCGCCTTGAGCGTGCCAGCGCGGTCATTGCGGGGCACGGTGGGCCACACCAACCCGTCGGCCAGCAGTTTTCCCGTTGCGTCGAGGACGGCCACCTTGCAGCCGGTGCGCAGACCCGGATCGATCGCCAACACCGAGCGGGCTCCGAAAGGCGCGGCCAGCAGGAGATCCCGCAGGTTCTGGGCAAAGACATCGATGGCGTCGGCGTCGGCGGTGTCCTTCAGTTCCAGGCGGATCTCTGTCTCGATCTGCACCGAGAGCAATCGACTCCAGCAATCGGCCACGGCGAGTCGCATCTGTTCGTCCCAGATCGAGCCGTGACGACTGAGAGCATCCCGGGTCAACAGGCCCACGGCATGGTCCGCTTCCGGGGCGATGCGATAACTGAGCCACCCTTCCTTTTCTCCGCGTCGGATGGCCAGGATCCGATGGGAAGGGATGCGGGAAACGCGCTCGTGGTAGTCGTAGTAATCCTCGAACTTGCTACGCTGGTCCTTCTTGCCACGCGCCGCCTTGCTGGTCAGCACGCCCTCGCGCCAGCACAGATCGCGCAGCCGGGTGCGGATGTCGACCGTCTCGGCCAAACGTTCGGCCACGATGTCGCGTGCTCCCAGCAGGGCGGATTCAGCATCGGGGACCTCGCTGTCGGCGTCGACGAAAGCGGCGGCGATGACCATCGGATCTCCGGCGGTCTCCAGCTGGGCGAACATCCGCTCGGCCAAGGGTTCGAGCCCTCGCTCACGGGCCATGCTCGCCCGGGTCCGGCGCTTGGGGCGGTAAGGCAGATAGAGATCCTCCAGGGCGGTGCGCGTGACGGCCGCGAAGATGGCCTTTTCGAGTTCGGGCGTAAGTTTTTCCTGACCTCGGATCGTCGACAGGATGGTTTCGCGCCGGTCTTCGAGCTCCCGATGAAACCCGAGTCGATCCCGCACGGCGACGACCTGGCCGTCGTCGAGACCGCCGGTGGCTTCTTTCCGGTAACGGGCGATGAACGGGACGGTGTTGCCCTCGTCGAGCAGCTTGACGACCGCGGCGACTCGGTGAACATCAACGTCGACATCCGAGCCGACACGGCGGAGCACCAGATCATCGGAAGGCGAGTGCGGGGCGGTCGCGTCCATGCGATCCTCCGGGATGGAAGGGAATGTCAAGGGCCGACCACCGACCACAGGAACTCATCAAAGCACTGATCGACGTGTAGCCTGGATCGATTGAACCACGAACGCCACGACGGGATCCGGCTCGACCGGCTCGGTGAAGACCTTGGGCACGAAAGATGGCTGCTTGACGACGTCCCGAGCCCGCAGTTCATCGATCAGGGAATGCCAGGTCAGGCTTGTCTTGCCCACCAGAAGCGTTTCCAGGGATCGGGTGGTCCAACAGGCGTAGGCTTCGCGCAGTCCGCGCAGGTACAGGTAGTCCTTGGAAAATCCTCCCCCGCGATGCACTCGCACCGAGAGGTTGAAGGCGTCGGCGACACTGATGCCGTATTCCTCGATCAAGGTGTGGGCCGTCTGGTTGAAGTCATGGAAACGCAGCATCAACTTCACGGCCACAACCCTCAGCGCCAGACCCCGCAAACGGTCCAGCGTCAGGTTCCCGGACAGGAATTCGGCCAGAATGGCCAATCCCTCCTGGGTGAGGGTGTTCAACGGCATCCCCAACGAAAAAATCCGCAGGGGTTGCTTCCGGGCGTTGAGCGTGGTGGCCATGTGCACGCCGAGCTCGTGATGAGCAAGTGCCTGCACCTGCGTTTCGGTGAACATGGCGTCGGAGTTGATGACCAGGGTGCGGCGGTAGTTGTCGACCAGGGCCTTGGCGACCAGACGGCGGCTCCGCTCGACCCGGCACTCCATTCCCCATGCCTCAGCCTGGGCCTTGAGGATCTGCTGGGCCACCGGGGCTGTGATCGTCGCTTCCGGCTCCGGCTCCAGGTGGGCGGTGGCGTGCAGGATGAACTTCGCATTGGCGATGTCCTGCTCGTCGGGTTCTCCGTAATGGCGTAAAGAATTGTAGACGAATCGTTCGCTGTCGACACTCGTGAGCAGATCGATACGACCCGCCAGGGAATCGATCACGGCATGGTAGAGACGCTGGATCTCGGGGTCGGCGATGCTCTCGACCGGCAGCCTGTAGAGCATGGCCCTGAATCGGTAGGGATCCAGGTCGAGGGGCTTGTAGATGAACTGGGGCGTTCGCCCGTTGCGCTCGTAGGCCCGCCTAGCCGCCGGAGTGTTGACGGGACTGACGTACATGAGTGTCTCGAGGTTCTGTGCCAGCTTGTAAAGTGCAATATCCACGTCACGAAGGTTGTCGTCGATCCCGCTCGACAGCATGTCGAGACGCCGAGTGCGGGCGCGCCGAGTGTGCTTCCTTGAAAAATAGGCCGCCGTGTCGCTGGCCGCGTACTTGAAACCCGTCGCCAGCGCCTCGAGCACCAGCGGATACGTCTCGCAAGTCTCCTCATCCATGAACACCTTGCCGACTTCCGTCGGGATCACCAGCGTGTCGGTAAAACGGGCGTTGATGTGCGCGATGAGATAGCCGCGGCCCTGAAAGACAGTATCCTTCTTCACGCTGACCGGCAGACCCGGGAGTTCCATCGAGCCCAGGCTTGAGCTCAAGCGGTTGATGACGCCACCCCAACGATCCATGTCGATCTGGCTGGTCCCCAGGTTGAACGTCGGGGCTGAGGCGTCCTGGCGGCCCATGTTGTAGCTGTGCACGTCCATCACCAGACAGGCACCGAAGCGTTTTTCCACCGCCGCGACGAGGGCGTCGAGCACCGCATAGAACGAGCTGTGCCTGGCTCGGCTGCGGGTGTGCTGGCGTTGGGTGGGTTGCTTTCGCCAGACCATGCGCCCCCAAGCCTTCTTGGAGACGCACTGGGCCAACGGTCGATTCAGATCGTACTCGTAGCGCGAGTCGTGGGCGACCAGGGTGATGGGCATGGAGGACACGAGGCCGCCGGTGTGGGGGTCTTCCTCGCGGAGGCGTTCCTCCGGCGTCAGGAGGCAGCGGGATGAGAGATCATCCCGCATCCGGTGGCCATCGTGAATGGCCGCACAGATGCAGGGAATCCAAGTGTCGACCTGCAGGGACATCGATCCGTCGTCGCTCGTCGCCGAGAAGGGATCACCTCGATCGATGAGGTCGAGCAGGCCCTGCTCAGGACGTGTGGGCATCCTCAATCACCTTGCGATAATGGGATTTTCGTGTCAGAAGCCGCTCTCGCGACGTCACCATGCTCTCCACGAAGTCGATGACATTCGCCTGGAGCTTGACCCGGTTGAGCCTGTTGATGCGCGTGATGCCCCCGGGGCTGAGCACGTTCACCTCGATGAGCTTGCCGCTGATGATGTCGAGGCCGACGAAGAAGAGACCGTCGCGGACCAGTTGGGGACCGATCACCTTGCACAAAGCCTTTTCTTCACGCGTCAGTGTGTGCTTGACCGCGGTGCCGCCCACATGGACGTTGCTCCGCGCCTCACCGGCCGCCGGCACTCTTCGCATGGCGCCGATGGGCTCGCCGTTGAGCATGAGCACACGGATATCCCCGTTTTCGGCTCCCTTCACGAACTCCTGCAGGATGACGTAGTTCGTCTCTTCGCCCTCTCCGATGTAGAAGTCCAGCAGTGAACGCAGGCTCGTCTTGGCGCTCTTCTCGAGCACGATGACTCCCCGGCCCCCGTAGCCATTCAGGGGCTTCAGTATCATGCGCTCCCGATCCGATTCGGATATGACGCGTTCGAGATACTCCCTGTTCTTGGAAACGTGGGTGATCGGGATGAATGAATTGCCCGGATCGTAGAACGAGGCCGTGTAGAGCTTGTTGTTCGCCACCCTCAGGCCGTCGATATCGTTGCAGATGAAGGTGTCGGCGCGGACCTGATCAAGAAAATTCAGGGAGAGCGAATCCAGGGGCGGGTTGACACGCATGAAGATGGCGTCGAACCCCGACAATGGCAGCTTGCGGTGATTGAACTTGGCCTTGCGATAGAAGGCCGGAACGCTTGCCGTCACCTTCATGGGGGCAATGACGTCGCAGAAGGCGTGGGCCACGCTGTCCCGGATGGTCAGATTGCTCGGCGTCGTGATCGCAACTCGATGCTCCCTGGCCACGCATTCGTGAATGAGGCGGATCGATGTGTCGGATTCGGGATCGATCCGATGCCAAGGGTACATGAGAAAGCAGATATTCATGAAAGCGACTCCATCACCGAAAGTTCAATTTGCAGGACCCCGATAGATAGCACTTTTTGAGTCCTGAATCACGAGATTGTTCCTCTGCGCCGTAGAAGAGAGAAAAAGGGCGCCACCCGCCGGTAGCGCCCTTCCTCGTGCGTGGGCACGGAACACCATGCTGAGAATCCACGCCCACGCGGCGGCGGATCAAGGGACTGGCGACCCCGATCACACCGCGGGACATCGATTCTCTAGCGGCTCCGTTCGGCGTGGGCGACCCGGATGCTCACCAGACCGTCCATTTCCGCCCTCAGATCGGGCCGCGCCAAGGTTTCGATCTCGATCCAGTTCTCGGCCAGGATCATGTGCTCGGTCAGGTACGCGGCCACCAGCTCGGCGCGCTTTTCGGCAAGCTGCTGGGTCTCGGCCTGGATCACGACCTTCAACGGGGAGTAAGGATGATCCTTGCGGACCTGGTCGGCCGCGCGACGCAACCATCCCTCGCCTGAATCGGACAGCTTGGGCCGATCCTTCTGGAACACCTGATCACCCGAGAACTCGAGTCGTCGTTCGGTCTTCTCCACATAGTCGATCGCCGGGATGCGGAAACTCGTGCCCGCGTAGTTGTACGTGTTGGTGCCCTTGTCCACGATGCTGAAGACGTAGCTGTACGGGTAGCCGACCTGGATCATGTCGTTGGAGTCGCCGCGACCGTCCCACTTGACGCTTTTGGGAGGCTTGCCTTTTTCGTTGAAGATGCGGAATTTCGAGCCCCTGTAGTCGGTCACCGTCAACTGCCAGGAACGGGCCGAGTGTCCCTCGGGATCCTCGGGATAGAAGGCCACCACCGGCGTGGTCGCCGGGTCCTGGAGCCACGGATGCGGCACCTGGTCGCTGTGCAATGTCTGGGGATTGTACAGGAAGGGGTTGAGCCCCTGAACCGGGCTGACGCCCAGAACACCCTCGTCGATCGACGAGAAGAACGAGTCGATGACCGCCGCACTCATGGGCAGATCGAACGAGCTCTTGTGGATGTCCTGCCGAACCTGGTTCTCGGCTTCGACGATCATCTCGGGCAGGCCGGCACCGACGGCGCCTTCCTGTTCGGTGTAGGCTGGGGCTGCGCGGCCGGACAGCAAAAGAAAGCTGACGGCTGCGACGGTGAAAATGCCCCTGAGAACGATGTTGTGCATGGTGTCGTCCTTTGGTCTCAGGTTTTGTTCACGTGATGTGGGATCCGGCTAGCTGAGCCGGAATACGATCGTGATCACCCCCCACTGCTCAACCCTGTTCGAGCCGTCGAGGGCTTCGAACTTGAATTGCTTGATGGCTGCCATGGCCGCCCGATTCAGGTCGCGGTGCGGCGACGTCTGATCGAAGAACATGTTATCTTTCACGCGGCCGTCGGGCATGACCGTGAAATGTACGGCGACGATGCCTTCCCAGCCGTTCCGCCTGGCCTCTTCCGAGTACTGCGGCATGGTGCTCTGGACGATTCGGCGATCCTTGATCTGGCCGCTGATCGTCATCGCGACACCCTTGCCACCCATGGCATGGGGCTCGGTCTCGGCGATCTCGGCCTTCTGCTCGACCCTGGGGTCGGCCAGGGCGATGGTTGCCGCAGCCGGAGCGTCGGCGAGGGCCGGACGGCGTCCGCCCTTGAGGCTGCCGCTCGCGCCCGAGTTGCCTTCGCCGTAGTCCAGCATCGTGCTTCGGCCCTTGTCCGACGTCCGCGACTGGAGAACCGGCTCGGCCACATCGACGGATGCCCGGCGGGCCTGGTTGGCCTGGGCCGTCTGGACGAGCTCGTCCACACCACCCTGCCAGGCCGTCTGACCCTCTTCGAGGCGTCCGCCGACGAGATTGGCGTTGCCGCCCTCGACGCCGCCGGTGGCGATCTGCATCGCCATGCGGCCGCCGCCCGAACCGGAGCTCGACACGTCGAATTCCACATCCGAGAGGTCGGTCCTGGACTTGCGACCCACCAGGGCCACGTTCTCTCCCTGGAAGGCCTGGGCCTGGATTCGGGACTGGAGGTTCGGTGCCGACACGTCGGCTGCCAGGGCGTTCACGTTCCGAAGGTTCGAAGTGTCGAGCGCGGGCATGGACGCGTCGGCGAAGGCCTTGTTGTCCAGCTTACGGCTCGTGACGTCCTGGAACTGCTTCTGCTGCGCCTGGGTCAGACGCGGAGCGTCGATCTCCATGGGCTTGTTCTTGAGTATCGGTCGCGTGTCCAGCTTGGGCGGTGCGAGGCTCGTGAGCTTGGGCTTGCTCTGAAGGATCGGCTCGGGTGGCTTCACTTCCGGCTGGGCTTCGGCGAGTTTCGGCTCCTCGGGCTTCACCTCCTCCACGACTGTCTCCTTCTTGGCTTCCTGAGGCTGCACGATGGGCTTGGTCTTCATGCGGACCTGCTTGGCCACGTCCTCGCCGTACCGCTCCTCGATGTAGGCGATCTCGGTGAGTTCGTCCATGATCTCATCCACGTGCTCCGCGCCCATGCGCATCACGAACATCAGGAACAGGAACAGGGCGCCGTGCACAGCGATGCTGGTGACGAATCCGCCCGTCGTCGCGCCCTTGCGGTTCATGCTCTGGCGCATCATCACGGTGCATCACCTCCCTCGTCCCTCTTTCCGGTCGCGATGGCGATGCGGGGAGCCTTGGCGGCCTCCACCCTGGCGATGAGTTCCTCGACCTGACCGTAAAGCAGGTTCTTGTCCGCCTTGACGACGGCCACGGCATCGGGGCTGTTCTCGAACAGGGGCAACAGCAGGGACGTCACCTCGTCGAGCGTCAACTGATCCTCACCGACGAAGATGTCACCTTCGATGGTGTAGATGATTTCCAACTTCTCGGTATCGTCCATCCGACTGGCCGCCGCCTCGGGCAGGGTCACATCGTGTTCTGTCTCGTTGAGGAACGGCGAGATGATCATCAGCGTCAGCACGATCACCAGGGAGACGTTGATGATCGGGACGACGTCGACTTTCGTTTCGTAGCGGTAGACGTTCACGACGCGCCCTCCTTCCGGTTCAACAGGGCCAGACTCTTGGCTCCGCCGACCTTGGCTGCATCCATCACGTCGACCACGTCGCCGAGCGTCACGAAATCGCTCGGCACGATCACGACGGTCTTTTCGGTGCGTGTCGCCAGCTTTTCGCCGATGCTCGCCGAGAGATCGCTCAGGGAGGTGTCGACTCCGTTCAGCGTGATTCCCTCGGTCGTCACCGCGACCATCACCATCTCCTCATCTTCCTGGGGAGCAGACATGGTCACGACGGACTCGCTGGCCTCGGCCCTGGTGGCGTTGACCTGGATCCCGTTGCCCATGATGGCGGGCATGGTGATCAGGAACACGACGATCAGGGTCGTGGTCACGTCCGCCAACGGGGTGATGTTGGCGCTGTTCTCGGACCGCATTCCGCTTTTCTTCACACCGGGCATGTTGATTCTCCCCGGTTATCGGTTGGCGGTCGCAGGCTCGCGAGCGGTCTCGGTCGCTGCGTCGACGATCTGCTTGGCTGTCGGAGCCTGGAGCACCTGGGCCGACGTGGCGATCTGGCGCTGCCGGGTGACCTGCATCTGACGCAGGACCGAGAAGAACTCCTCCCGGACATCCTCGAGTTCGATCACACGCGTGCGGATCCGACGCACAAACAGGTTGAAGGCGATGGTCGCGATCACGGCCACCACGATGCCGGCGGCGGTCGTCAGCAGGGCCTCGGACACGCCCATGGCCACCACGGCCGAGCCTCCGGCACCCGTGCGGGCGATATCGGCGAAGGCCCGGATGATGCCGATCACCGTACCGAACAGGCCCAACAGGGGAGCGATGTTGCTCATCGTGCCGAGCACGCTGAGATTGCGCTCCATGTCGACCTGTTCCATCTCGATGGCGGTGTTGAAGCGCTGCTGAAGGTCTCTGTCCTTGGCGCCCGACTGTCCAAGGCAATGGGACACGACACGGGCGGCGGAATGCTTCTGCGTCTGGACCCAGTCGTGCGCGGCCTTGAGGTCGCCGCCGGTCATCCTGTCCGACAGCTCCTTCATGAACTTCGCGGTATTGGTTCGGGTCTTGGTGAAGTAGAGAGCCCGCTCGACGGCGTAGCTCACGGTGATGACCGAGCAGATCATCAGCACGATCATTGTCGGAGAACCCATCAGCAGTTCAGTCAGAGACATACCCAGCATGGTGTATCTTCCTCTCGTAGTTTCCGGCTACTGGCCGGCTGTCAGTGCCCGGATCTCCTCGATGCGCCCCTGCGCCATCGAGGTCCATTCGGGCTTTCCATTCGCTTGCACGATCCTGTTGTAGGCATTGAGCGCCGTGCCCCAGTCCCCCGCGTCCTCGCTCAGCTGGCCGATCTGGGCCAGACTCGCGATGCGGTGCGGTGCGTTGGCGTCATCTCCGGAGGCCGACTGCTCGTAACTGGCGATCGCATCGGGGATACGGCCCAGTTTCTCGAGGCATTCGCCCTGCCGGTAGCCGATCTCCTCGACGCCGGCTTCGCCCTTCCTGAGGGCCTTCGCGTACGACTCGACAGCGTGTTCGTAATCGCCCATCTCGTCGTGATAGAGCGTCGCGATCTGGTAGGACAAGCCAGTCGCCCGTTCGTCGTCGGGGTAGTCCACCTGGAAACGCACGAAGACCCCAATGGCGGCGGCCCAGTCCTCGAGTTCCTGGTAGCACAACCCGGCGTTGTAGAGAGCCAGAGACGAGTACTCACCGTCCGGATCCCGATCCGACAACAGCTCGTAGACACCCGCAGCCTCTTCGTACCGTGAGAGCTTGTAGAGCACGGTGCCTTCGCGGAACTGCGCCAGACCGACGAGGTCGTCCTGGTCGTGGGCCTGCGTGAAGTTCCTGTAGACAGCCAGAGCCTGCTCGTTCTGCTCCATGCGGTAGTAGCTCTCGGCGAGGTAGAACAGGGCCCCTGGCGCGCTCTCGCTGTCCGCGTAGTCCAGGTTCACCCGCTCGAAGAATCTCGCCGCAACCTCGTAGTTCCCTTCGGCAAACGCGTTTTGCCCTTGAGTCCAGTAATAGTCGGCGGCCAAGGGGCTGTCGGGGTTCTCACCCAGGTAATCGCCCATGTCCTGACCCGATCGGTAGTAGGACGACTGGATGCCCATCACGGCGTCCTCGCCTCGGGGATCGTCCGGGTAGTTCTCGGTGAAGGCCTGGAAGGCTGCAATGGCTTGATCGTCCTGCTTCATGTTGTAGAAGCAGTTCGCCAGACCGAAGGCGGCATCGGCGGAGTAGCGTCCGTCCGGGGATCGATGCTGAAGCCTGCGGTAGTATTCGACGGCGTCCTGGTAGCGTGCCAGGCCGAACAGGGTGTCGGCCAGCCTGTAGGTCGCCTCTTCGGCCGAATCGGCAGTGGGGAAGCGGGTGATCATCTCGGTCCAGGTCTCCACCGCGTTGTCGTAGTACTGCAGGCGGTAGTAGCAGTCGCCCAGGTTCATCATGGCCTGGTGCGCCTCCCTGCCGTCCGGATCGGACTGCAGGAAACGCATGAACTGCTCCATGGCCTTCTCGTAATCCTTCTGATTGAAGTACAGGGAGCCGAGAGCCAGGGAGTTGCCGCCCTCCTCGCTGTCGGCGTTGGCCAGCCCGTACAGGAATTTCTCCTGCTCCTCGAGGGCGATGTCGTACTCGCCGAGTTGGCTGTAGCTCGCCACCAGGCCCTGCAGGCTGGGCGCAGCGACGTCCGACTTCGGATAACCGGTCAGGACCAGGCGATACATGCCACCCGCCTCGCGATAGAGGCCTTCGGCGTAGTAGGCTTCGCCAAGATGGTGGTAGGTCCGTGCCCGCCACCCACTCGGCGTGGGCAACAGGCGGTTGGCGATGAAATGGTAGTTGGTGATCAGGCGATCGAACTGCTTCAGCTCGTAATACGTCGCCGTAGCCAGGAAAAGCGCCCGCTCACCGACCGCGGTATTCACATGACGATCCATGACATTCTGGAATTCCAGAACCGCGACTTCGTACTCTTCGAGTTCCTTGTGGGCGAACCCCTTGAGCACCTGGATGCGTGCAGACAGTTCATCGCCGGGGAAATGTGTGAGAAACTCGTTGGCCATCAGGATGGCTTGGGGGTAGTTCTTTTCGTGGGAGTAGGCGTACACGATCTTGTGCATGGCCGAGCTGGCGAGCTCGGAATCCGGAAAGCGCTTGACGACTTCGGTGTAGGCAAAGATGGCGTGGGAGGTATCGCCCATCTCCATGTAGGCCGAGCCAGCCAGGTAGCTGGCCATGGCGCAAATCGGATCATCGGGCATGGCCTCGCAGATCTTCTCCAGCTTGCGGGCCGCATCGCCGAATTGTCCCATGCGGTAATCCACACAAGCCAGCTTGTAGCTCGCCATGGGCACGAACGGGCTGTCGGCGAACCGACCCAGGAATTCGGTGTAGCTACGGGCGGCCACCTTGTTCTGGTCGGAGTTGTAGAAGGCCTCGGCGATGCTGAAGGCCACATCATCGGCCAGGGGACTCTCAGGATAGAGACGCAAGGCCTGACGGTAGCGCTGGATGGCCAGGATGTACTGGCCGGTCTCCTCGAGGCAGCGGCCGAGGTAGTAGAGTCCCAGGTCCGTGTTGACGTCCTCGAAATAGGCGGCGGCTTCCTCGAAGTCGTCCTTCACGTACGCAAATAGGCCGAGGGCGAACTTCACTCGGGGCAGATCGTTGTAGCCCGGCCGGTTGGCCAGGAGATCCTTGTAGCTGTTGTCGAGGTTGCGCCACTCGAGTCGCATGGCGTAGGCCTGCCCCATGGAGTAGGCAGCTTCGCTGGCGATGTACGAGTCGGGATACCGCTCCATGAGGCGTGTGAACGTCTCGAGGGACAAGTCGTAGCGGCCACGGTTGAACTGGCACTCACCCTGACGCAGCATGACGCTCGCCTCGAGGTACCGGTCACGGCCCTTGAACTTGCCCACACGCTCGAACTCGCGTTCGGCCTGGGTCCAGTCCCCGTCGTGAAAATAGCATTCGGCCAGCATGAACTGGGCTCGTGCTGCCCGGTCGCTGTTCTTGTAGTGGCTCAGATAGAGCTGATACTGCTGGAGTGCGGCTGACTTGTCGTCCTCGCGGGCGAAGGTCTTGCCGGCTGCCTTCCAGAGCTCATCTTCCCCGACCACCAGCTGGTCTTCGGCTGCCATGGCTGCCGTGGCGCACAGCGCGATCAGGAGAACGGCCAGGAGGGCCGGTGTGCCAGTCTCGAATTTCATCGCTCGTCCCTTCAGTTCTGAGATCCGCTGATGTCGATGCGGATCGGTGTCCTGGTCCTGTTGCGGAAGCCGAGAATCTCGACGTCCACGACGTGGGACCAGGGCTGGCCCAGATCGTCGATGATGGTCATGCGGGCCTGGTAACGGCCGTCGCCCACCAGGCGGCCGTTCTCATCGTTGCCGCTCCAGTTCACCGTGGCGGGCGGCGGCCCAACCTCGCTGATGCGACGAACGAGGGATCCACTCTCGTCCAGCACCTCGAGCATCCATTCGTCCACCTCGCCACGCAGGGCGGTCTCGATGTCGAAGGACACACTGCGATCGTTGCCTGTGGGGCTGAAACGAGCACGGTCGCTGCTGATCCGGATGCCGTCGCTGACGCCAAATCGCATGGTGGCGCTGACGACGGTGGTGGAGCCCAGGTCATGAGCGACATGGGCGTAGTCGATCTGCCAGTTCTGGTATCGGACACCGGCGCCAAAACTGGACTGTTCCCTGACCGTGTCGTAGCCGCCGCGCAGAACGAGCTGCTCAAGCGGCCAGATCTCCATGCCCCCCTGGAAGTCGAGGTCCATGAAGTCGGTCTTCACCAGGTCGGTCATGACCTGGAAGCGGTTGTCCCAGAACCTGAAGACGGCGCCGCTGCGAATGGTGCGGGCCAGCTTTTCGGGTTCCTGATCGAGAGTGATCTCGGGTTGGAGGGCGTTCTGCCAGGCGAAACCGAGACTCAGACGGCGATCCGGGCGCATGTAGAGACCCAGATCGGCTCCGATGGCCGTGCCGTTCACGCCGCCGATGTCCTGGCTGATGGACTTGAAGTTCACGCCCCACCCGAGTCGACTGCTGCCGCGGGCGTAACTCAGGGCGAAGACACCTTCCTTTTCCTCGAAGGTGTCGTTCATGTCCTCGTAGAGCGTGGCCCGCTGGAACTCGCCGCTGTTGACGAACGTGCCGCTGAATGCGAAGACGCCCTTGTTCGAGCTGGGCATGCCGAACGAGATGTAGTTGTACTTGGTGTCGGCGAAGAGAGTGGCGCCCATCGCCGTGATCTCCATGGTCCGCAGCTGGGACAGGCCGGCCGGATTCCAGTAGGCCGTCGACACGTCGCCGTCAACGGCTGAGACGGCGCCGCCGAGCGCCAGGCTCCGTGCGCTGCTGCCGAACCT